>Ga0209489_106128_pt1 | contig 19718 bp, 16 predicted proteins | sample SiratrowhiteBW_FD_187527 | JGI IMG/M metagenome (GOLD analysis project Ga0209489, IMG submission 187527) | Root nodule microbial communities of legume samples collected from California, USA - Siratro white BW (SPAdes) (version 2) | ecosystem: Host-associated > Plants > Roots > Nodule | place...
ACCAAGATTGCGAACTCAAGAACTAAAAAGATGTGGAATACTCATAGAGACTTAGCAGGAATCTGCTTTTATTCATTACTAGGAACGAGTTGTCAAAGGACAACTTTATTACACTTATTTAAAAAAAAAACGACATAAAGACTAAATTGATTCTTGTTGCAAGCCACCACATCCTTATTACACTTATTTAAAGCAAACAGAAAATAAAATATCTAATTCTTATTACGAGCCACCATATTCTTCATCAAACCCACTAGCCACTTGCAATGATCTAAAAAGGTTTCTACTTCCTTTGGTACAGTACGGAACGTCAGAGATACATCAGCCTCCCTTAACATTCTTGGAACATCTTCAATTACCCCATTAGCCAAAGTCGCTAACTGGGAAAACCACATCTTCCACTGTTTAGTGATATGCTCATGCTCTTCCAAACGTTCTTCCAATTGAACAATTTGGGTTAAGTAATTAATCTCCTCTTCTAAGCGCTGCACATGCTCCTTTCTTACCTTATCCTCCCCTTCCCTTGTCAAATGCTCCATTTCATCAATTCGAATCTGAAAATTATGAATCTGGTCAAACATTAATTTTCGTTCCTTTTCCATCTCCTCATACCATTGTATCCATTGTTTTTCTGTAGCTAAAGCCTAATCTCTTTGCTGAATTAAACCTTCTAAACGGGCATGGAGAGTAGTCAGGTCTTGTTTGAGATTGGTGTTCTGCCTTTCCTCTCTTTTTTGTTTTTTCACAATCTTCTCTTGATCCTTCACCAAGTTGTCATAGCTGTGACGAAGATCAAAGAGTTTACTTGTCAATCTGACATTCTCCCCTTTCAACTCATCTACCTCTTGTTTCAGCTGCTTGACTTCTCTTGATTCTTCTAATTCTTGTTCTTGCTCCAACCCTTCCTTTGGTACTTCAGGAACACATAGCTTGAAGGGCAGCTTAACCATCCAAACTCTTTCCATCAGCCACCTTTCATATGGTATCTCACTATTCATGGTCCAAGGTCTAGTGTCCTTCCCCTGAATGACCATCTTATTCCAAGCTCTTCGAAGTTCTGGAAGCATCTCAACTGATGAACCCTCTTCATAAAGAACTAAGAGAGGTTCTAAAACAACAGAAATAGGAGCCCCTGCTATTTGTCTTTGAGCAAGCACAAGATTGTAGTTAATACAACCTTTAGTACCTATGAGTGGTACATTAACCTTTCTAGAGCACTGGTATACCAGACGGGTTCTCTGTTGCCATGCTGGCTGCCATTGAATTTTCTTTTGACTTAAACGAGCAAGACATTGAGCCCATTCATTGGCTCCCTTGATCTCCAGCCCCTGTTGCTTAACTGATTCCACTGGACACTTAATACCTACCACCCTTTCTTCGAAGCGAGCAATCAACCAAACAAACAAAGCGGGTAAGTAGCAAACTATCAATCTTCTTTTCCCTGAGTGACATTGATCAAGAGCTATGTAAGTGTCAGCCAAGATTGCAGTAACTTGATTTTCAGCACGAGTCTTGAAAGCTAAAAAGACCTTGATAGCAGCATCATCTACAAAACTATCAGCCTTTGGAACAACATAACTCCAAAGAAAGCTAATGCTAAAACATCCATATAGGCATCCCAACTCTCTTCTTCACAGAGTCGACACAAATGTCTTTCTAAGAAGCTTAGAACAAAACCCTTTATATCATAAAGCTCAAGAAATTCCTTTCTCAAATCCTTGACAGATATTTTCATAATCTCAGATAGGGTGTACATGGAAAAAGGTTGTTCCAAGTGCTGATAAGGTATCATATTGTTTGTTGGCATGTCTAGGATTTGTGAGAATTCTTCAAAAGTTGGCACTAATTGAAAGTCACCAAATGTAAAACACCTCAGTGGAGGATCATAATATTGAGCCAGGGCAGTAATAGCAGGTTCCTGAACCTCTATTTCCAGCAACCCCAGCAAGTTCCCATATCTACTCCTAAATATAATCTTTTGCACTGGCTTGAGCTTCTGTCCTAGTTCTCTGAGGACAGTCAAATCACTCTTCAGCACTTTGACTCTTATCTTCTTCTTCAAGCCTTGTACTGCAATATTTCTCTCAAATCCAGATTTCACGTTAAGTTCCATGACTATTCCACACTTTTAGTTTTTGTACTGCAATATTTCTCTCAAATCCAGATTTCACGTTAAGTTCCATGACTATTCCACACTTTTAGTTTCACTGAAATACCGCAAAAAAAATGTTTGTAATGTAATGAATATGAGAGAAAAGAAAATGAGATTATGTATTTTGAAAGATATGTGGAAAGAAATGAGATTAATGTTTTTTTCACAAGTCAAAAATTTCTCTATTATATATTTTTTTTGAGAAAAATTGTTCTCAGCCTGTTCTCACAAATTTTCTTCTCTTTTTTTTTAAATAAATATCTATCTTTGTTTTTGTAATGTATGCAGAAAAAAATGACGTTAATATTTTTTTATTTCTATTATGTTTTTATTATTATTTCTCAAAATCATTTTTTAGAAAAAGGAAATATGAAATGCAAAATGAGATTAATGTTATTTATTTATGTATAATGTTTTTTGTTATTATTAAAATAAAAAATGTGATGCATGAAATTAGGGTTTTTTTTAAATCAATTTTTATTATTTTTTAAATAGAAAATATTTAATATATTTAAAAAAAATGAGATTGGTACGTATGTATAAAAAAAATCTCTCTCCTCTTTTTAAAGAAAAAGTGTTGAAAGTATACCAAGTAAACTCCCAGGAAAGAGAGGTGAGTCACAATTGGACTGCTTAAGTACTAAGTCTTTCCTAGCCAGATCGGAAATCCCAAGTTTGTCTATGAAGAACAGAGCTAATTATATTAGTGTCTATGATGGATTTTTTTTGTATAATACTAATCGATAGGGCCTCATTGTTAAGTGCTACAAGATCTCATACATTTGAACCCATCGTTGTGGACCCGAATCCATTAGTATGGGACATTTTCTTTTCCAAGTGAAATCCCCTAGTATATGAAAGAGTGAAAAATTGTTCTCAGCCCACTCTCACAAAATTTCTCTAGAAAAGAAATGAGATTGATTTTTTTTTAAAAATGTATTGTATGCAAAAAAAAAAAATGAGATTAATATTTTTTATTTTTTTAATATTTGTTTGTAATGAATGACAATGTATAATTGAGTTGCAAAAAGTCTCCCTTAGTGTCCTAATAAGGGTTTGCCCTAATGAGGCTTAAGTCCTAGGCATGTAAATGTGCTCACAAAGGGTGGCTTATGCCTTAATTCCTATTAAAGGTCACTAGAGTCATGGCCCACTTTATCACATATCCACATCAGTCAGTAATGACATTTATAGACATGAGACTAAAGCAAACAGACTCTAGCTGGAGCTTTCACAACGACCAGGAAAGGAAGTACATCCCCCCAATCTTGTTATGCGACTCCTCTATTTCTAAACTTCACAGTTCACAGACCCGGGTATAGGGCCCCACTCATGATATGCAAATAAAATGTGTGTGGAGGGAGAAAAATGCAAACCCAAACCCTACCTGCAAAATAGCCAGAAAATTCCAAGGCAGATATAGATAGCATATCTTCTACCCTAAGGTTCAAGTTCAATATTGCATAAAACACACAACTATTTACATACCTGGATACACTCCTGCGCTACAAATTAAAATGCATGGCATGCAATATATACAAAAAGCACAATATATAAACATAAATAGTTCTAAAATAATAAACAATATATGCAAACATAGATAACAGCAAATATTATTTACAAAAGTGATAAACTAAAAAAAAGAAAAATAAACATCAGATAACCACATCAGATCTTACTCAAATAAATAAATTGGCCTGACTCTCTAGAAAGTCCTCAGTGGAGTCGCCATCTGTCGCAACCGGGATCACGACAGGGCGATCACAAACTTGTTAATTTTTTTTATAAAAAATGTTTATATTGATAATGGAGTCGCCACTATAGCTTTTTTATGGGAAAACTACAGAAAAACCAAAAAAAAAATGCCTACGAACCAAATTTAAGATTCGGGAGTCGATTACGTGTGGGGAAGATGTCAGCACCCACAACGCCCGTCCTAAGATGGTACCTTTAATTAAACGAATAAAAAAAAGTGTGGTTCTACAAAATGTTATTTTTCCCAAAAAAAAAATAATTACAGCAAATGAATATATATTTACAAAAAATACAGTTTAAAAATGAACAATAAACAAACAAAATAATAACAGAGACAAATTTTTATTTTTTATTTTTTTTAACCCGCAAATGAATATATATTTACAAAAAATACAGTTTAAGAATGAACAATAAACAAACAAAATAATAACAGAGACAAATTTTTATTTTTTATTTTTTTTGAATTCGCCAAGGATTAACCTTGGTCCTACGTATTTTCAAAGGAAAATCAGGGATCACGTAGTTCTAATTTTAGAAGTTGATTGGTGATAGTTTCATATTTTTTTATTTTTCAAAATTTCACTTAATCTTGTTTCTCTGAAAGAAAAAGTTTATATTTGTTTATTGTAAAAATTTTATTAAAACTGTTAACTAAATGTTTTTTTATTATTTTTTTTGAAAATATTATATATATATTTTTAAATTATTTTTTAAAATTATTTTAAATCAAAATATTTTATTTTTAAAAGTTTATGTAAAAAAAAGGTTCTTTTTTATTATTTTCCTAACTTACTTTTATTTTGTTATTAAAAAAAATGTACAACATAAAAACAGTAAGATTAATTAAAAACAAACAATGAATCCTAATACCCTAAGCGGTGGGTGGCAGAAAGGATTATAATCGGATGCTTGAACTACTTTGTTTCTGGAATGATTATTTTGGTTTTGTTATTTACTGTGACTATTTGGATTCGTGAGTGATAGCGGCGGTTGATGTTAGGTTTTTTTTTTTAAATTGAGAAAAGGGACTTCTTTGCCTTTGGGTTCTGTTTCTGGATTGGTTGCTTCGGGTGGACTTCTGTTTCTGAATAATTTATGTTTTGGTACATGGTTTGAAAATTTTCGAATTTGGGACTTTGCTATTAATTTTCTGAAGTTGGGACTATTAATTTTCTGGAATTAAATTTGCTACTGACTATGAACCGACTTTTGATTAACCTGTTTTATTTTTAGAAAGACTGTTTGGTATTCTTTTGAGTGAGTCTTTGGATTCACTGAATTCTGAGGATTTTTGTGGGTTTTGAGTTTAGGTATTTTGATTCTGGTTGTGGGTTTTGTGTTTATTTTGTCTTTGGGTTAATGATATCTAATGTTACTATATCTTTGTTATTGGAATTTACTGACTGTGCTAGCAGCAACCAAATTTACCATATGAACAATATTAGTTGTGCCAAAAATACAACAATTAGATAATCTCAGGATCGGTGTGGTAACAGCAACCGTATTAAGTATCTACCTGATCGTGCCAGTGGCATCAATCGTCTCATAGATATAATAATTTATAAAAATTAATTAAACAATGCTTGCAAAAATAATTACTCATTGATACTGTACAGGTTAAACAAAACACAACAAAATCTAGACAAAATAAAAAAAAAGCAGAAACAAGACAGAATTAAAGGAAGAAGACGAACCCGTTGAAGATTTCCAATTTAGCTTCTTGTTTTCTCTTTCTGGTGGTTTCTACTGGACCCTTGGATTTTTTCAACAGAAAATGAGTGATATTTTTCAGTATTATTCCTCAGTATCTTTTTATCTCTAAATTTCTAAGAATTTCTGTATATTCTCTGTCCCTCAATTTTTCTTTCCCCCAATTTTCTGTGTCCCAATTTTTCTGTCTCCCCCTTTTGAAAATAGGAGCAGTTCTTTATATTTTTGTCTGTCCATCCCTTCATCTCCCTCCATAATACTCATAACACCCTCAATCATGATTTTTATTAAGAATCAATTATTCTACCTCTCTGTATTAACTCATTTTGGCTTAAGAGGTTACATTTCAGGAAGAATAAGCAAAAGGACAATAATAATAAAAAGAAAAATGAATAGTCAGTGAATATGAATAGCCACTAAACATAAATAGCCCCTGAACATGAATAGCCCCTGAACGTATGAGTATAGGAAGGCTATCGGAGTTAAATAAGGCTATGGGAGTTTAAATGTCAAAACATGATTGTTTGTTAAATGTTAAAAGCATGACTATTGGTTAAATGTTAAAAGCATGACTATTGGTTAAATGTTAAAAGCATAACTATTGGTTAAATGTTAAGAGCATGACTATTGGTTAAATGTTAAAAGCATGATTACTAAATGTGATAAGTGCGAGAAGGCAAAAAGGTCTAAATTTAGTTATGAGAAATAAAATTTGTTAGGCACTAATTAAAGAATTTAAAGGTTCTAAAGTTACATAGGAACTTGAATGGGCAATGTGTTTCTGTAAACCTTAGGGCTTATATGGCAAGCACAATTGAATGGGCAATGTGTTTCTGTAAACCTTAGGGCTTATGTGGCAAGCACAATTAACAGATAAGGGAGGTGTAAACAGTAACTTTCTTTATTAATAAATTAGGCTTCAGAAAACATCTTTCTATCCAGTTGGGCTCACTTAATTTTTCTATTCAATTTATTTTAAGACAGACCCAACACCCATTTTTTTGTTATTTTATCATTTTTTTACAAATTTCATTTTATCTTATTATTATTATTATTATTTAATCAAACTTTACTTATAAAGTCAAAGTTCCTTTTTATTATTTATTCTAAATTGCAAAGAACTAAACGACAGATGTTAAAAACTTTTTATTTTTTATTTTTATTCTTTTATTTTATTTTTTTTTCCTTTTTATATTTGCAAAAAGAATAATTTTTATTTGCCCGGACGAAATTGGGTGTTGACAAAACTGTATATCTTCTCAAAGAAAGAGAGAGAATTGATAGTTTTTATAAATAGAATATCTTCTTAAAGATAATTGGTGGTTTTGATTAGAATAAAATAGAATATCTTCTTAGAGAGAGAGTTGATGGTTTTTATAAAAATAAAATAAAATATCTTTTTAGAGAGATAAAATATCTTCTTAGAGAGAGAGATTTGGTGGTTGTTATAAAAATTAAAAGTAAATAACTAATTTTTATTTACTTAAACAATTTTTCTGTTAAAAAAAATAGGTGTTGTTTTATTTATCTATATTAAACGCATTATAGGTTAGTTTTTTATTCTATAGTTATTTTCTAGGGTATTACAAGTATTGTTTGGACCTCAAGAACACCTAGCTAAAGCAACTTGAATATTATTTGAACACACAACCACTATTAGCTAAAAATCCAAGTATTATTTGGAATGCAACCACTCCTAACTAAAAGCCCTGATTATTGTTGAAACACAACCACTCTAGACTAAACCACTAAGTATTATTTGAAATGTAGTCACTTATTGCTAAACTACTAATGTTTACAAAAACAGTGATCCAAAAGATTAAGATTGCTAACAAGAGAGGTTACGCCTTACAATGAATATAAAGGTTATGTACTTTCCTAGATGGTTGTGTCTTGTTTTGAGTCGGGGTTGGGAACGAGGTGGGACTTTGTGTGGGGTTTCTTTGCAAATGAATTTTTTTGGTAGTACCTTTGTGGTATTAAACGCATTGTTGTCGTTTATGACAATGAGTGCTTACCTGTATATAGGTAAAGGTAACCTCATTACTCCTATTTATTATATTCTTTGTTGTTGATAAAAAAAATTATTGTAGAAAACACGCAATGTTCTTATAAACCTTAGGACATAAAAAGATTTATGGCTTGAGCGTTGAGATTGAGAGTGCTTAATAGTTCTCTTTGTCGTCTTCAACTTGAGAGGTTTTTTTCATAGAGTTTTGAAGAAATTCGTTGTTTCAAATTTTTTCTACCCATTACAAGAAAATGGATGAATAGCTACTAGAAAATATCATCAGCGAAAAAACCAACATAAGAAGGCGTCGGCCAAACCGACACTAAATTCAAAAAAAAATATTAACGTCATCTAAATCCATGCAAAAGCTGACACAAATTTTGAAAAAAAAAAAAAACGATCAAACTCATGTAAAGAGAAAATACTTTTAATTTCATCTTCTAGTTGTTTGACTCTGCCTTCTAACCAATTATTCAGACTTTTTAGTCTATTATTAGATAATGCCAGTCTGTTTGCTTCTTCATGGGTTTCATAAAAAGCTTGAAGCAGTGAACTGTAATTTGCACTGTTAAATGAAGTGTTGGAATTTTCACTACTAACCTCAGAATTCTTTCCAACCATGAGACACAGAGTTGCTTCAATGTCTTCCTGTGAAGAGCTGTTGGATGAAGATGTATTGTCTTCCCATGCAATGTATGCCTTTCTTCCCTTTCCAGCTTTGTAATTCTTCTTTTCAATGACCTTTTCTTTGTTAGCCAGATTTGGATAGTCTGCTTTCATATGTCCCTGTTTGCCACAACCAAAACAGGTTAGCTTATTTGAATTTGAATCAGGTTTTCTATTACACCTTTTAGATTTCTTATTCTTTGTTTTGCTATTCAGCTTGATGAATTTCTAGAATTTCTTTGTCAATAGACTGAGGTTCTCAGTATCACTACCTTCTTCTGAGCTGTCCTCACACGTTTCAACTTCAGCAGCCTTTGATTTGAGTGTGAGGCTTCTAGCTTTCTTCTCAGCAGATTCCATCTCTTTCAACCTCGTCATTTCCAGTTCATGTTCTCTCAATTTTTCAAAAAAGTGTGGTTGTGGTGAGGGTTGTCAAATCTCTGCTCTCTAAAATTGTAGTAACCTTTGGCTGCCAACTTCTGTCCAAGCATTTGAGGATCTTGATATTCAGCTCCTCCTTGTCAAATTGCTTTCCAAGCTCGATCAAGTGATTTACTATATGAGTGAATATCTTATGCACATCAGCAATTGATTCTCCTTGCTGCATTCTGAATAATTCATATTCCTGAATCAGCGCATGCTTTCTAGCCTGTTTGACGTCACTAGTGCCTTCATGAGTAACCTCAAGTATATCCCATATCTCCTTTGCAAAACTGCACTGTCAGACTCTGAAAAACTCATCCAGATTCAAAGCTGAAGTTATTATGTTCTTGGCTACACAATCATACTGAACACGTTTATTTTCAACTTCAGTCAATTCATCAAATGGCTTTACAACAAATATTCCATTCACAATAGAAATTGGAATGTAAGGTCCATTCACTATTGGATTCCATATACCTCGATCAATAGATTCAATAAAAATCTTCATTCTCACTTTCCAAAATTGGTAATTAATCCCAGAAAACATGGGTGGCTTATGTAGAGGCTCCCTCGGCAAAAGACAACTTGTTCTCGGCCATGGATTGAAAAACTTGACTAGGATTCAAGTCCTAGCTCTGATGTCAATTGTAAAATATGTTTTGGCCAAGTTCAAGAGGGGGGGTGAATTGAACACTTCAAAAGATTCACCAAACTGTTTGGAGAATGAATAATTTTTATAGAAAACTATTCAAGAAGCTATGTTAAGCAAACAACAAAGGTTCAACAAACAGTTTCAGTACAATATCAGTTAAACAGATCCAATAAACTGAAACCAGAAATCAATTCTTGAAAGCATTGTGTAGAGTAAAACCAGTTCTTGAGAAATTAATTCAAGAAATCAAAGAATTATATCTAATTCAAGTTTGTAATGAATTACGGATTAAAGAACTTTTTATCCAACATTACAAACTATGTTTAATGTATGAAAACTATCTTTAATCAATAATTGTAAAAGATTAATTTTTCTGGAAAATCAAACTGATAAACAGTAAACCCAGTAAGTTACAAAACTGCAGATTTCCAAAAAACTGGTATATTGGTTATTGATCAAGTTCTGAACTGTTAAGAGTAGACTGTGTTTAAATAGATTATCTGTTTTCAGAAGTTACTAAAAACGTTTTCAGAAAGTTGATGAAATTATTCAATTAGCAAGATTCAGTTGATTCTGAAAATTCAAGAAACACAACAAGATTTAACAAGAACAGTCAAGAGAGCAAGAGAGATTCAAGACACAGCAGATTTATCCTGGTTCACCCTTCCATAAGGGCTACGTCTAGTCCCTTACTCCACAGTAAGGATTTCCACTATAAAAAGATTAAACTAGATCAGTTTACAGAAAAACAACAACTTGCTCCCCGTAAGTAAACACTGCTCCCCGCAAAACACAATATGTTGAACCTACAACAGAACCCAAAACTATACAGGCTCCACTGTATATTCCAGAAAACCCCTTGCTGATCCCCTCAGCAAGTTACAACCTGTACAGAACCCACTGTATAAAAAAAATTACCAACCCAGGTAACTCACAACAAAATAACCTTCAATACAGTGAAAGAATTATCACAGACTTAGCAAAGAAAGCACTTCTATACAACAAATTACAAAACTAATGAAGAAAGGGTATAGAAGGCTTAGTCTGATGATCAGATCAGTGATGAAACTGTCTCAGTCAACTCAAAGCTCCAATAGTAGTTCGAGAAACAGTTCTTGATGAAAACGATTGATTGATCTTGATCACTAGACACGAAGACACTTTTGTTCTCTTTGAAAACTCAAATGTTCTTGCTCAGAAAAATGTTTAGAATGATTTTCAATAATGTTTTCAAAAACCGCGCCAAATATTTATAGACAACTGTCTTAAAAATTCAATCGATTGTTTTGGCAAACAGTCGATTATTTTCCTCGAGTTAGTTAAAACAGTTATTCAAAATGTAATTTCTGATTTTAGTGATTTCTCAAATCTTTTGTTAATTCAGAAAATACTTATGAAGCTTATCCTTGATTAAGATTGCATGCATCACCGATTTGAACTCAAACTTACCCCACAACACATAATCCTAGGTTCCAGACCAAGCTCTTCAATCTTCATGAAATCTTCATGCATTCTACATATATGATCATATGGTCTTGAACTTCTTCATTTGGTTGGCTTCATCAAATCATCACAGCAACCCACTGGTGCTAACAGGTTAACATTGCAGTTCAACTCCCAAACCTATATCCAATCATAATAGTATACTTATTTAATTGCTCTCTGCATAATGAGTCTCCCAATTGCATATTAATTAATGTTTGTGATGACTCACTTCTGTCTTTAAGAGTCACTGCTAGCAATTCAATTACTTATTATAAACTTGATCAACGTAGATGTGCATATATGTGCATATGTGTGCATATAAGGGCATACATTAGACATTTCAGAAATTAAATTGATATTTTTTATAATTATAAATTATTTAAGTTAATGTGATAAAGCTATATCTTTAAGTATCAAAATAATTATCAACTTTTTAAATGTTGTATAATATTATCTGTAAATTTATTCAATTTCTATTTATTAATATATCTATTTATTTAATGTAATGTTTTTTTTATTTATCTTAATTGTTCTTAACATTATATTTATCTGTTTAGAGTCCTAAATATAAATAGGTGGTTATGCATTTCCTCAATTTCATTTCATGTCTCTAATTTAAATAAATAAAGAATAGATGTTAATAATATATCTCTTCAATCAATTTTTTATTTTGATTTCATGAACTCTGTTAACATGCTTTTATATCTAAGACCCTTTAGAAGAAAATAGACACTATGTTATGAAGAAAGTTCCAAGAGATTTATTTAACATGGGTGATCAGTCTAACCAATCAAATGGCACTGAACTAGATGCTACAAACAATGATGGTGAATTAAATTGGGTTAGGAAGGACATACTTGTCACTGTATTTGAGAAACCTTCTAAGGTTGGGGGGTTGGGGGAAAGCACTTCGTGAATTAAATTGGGTTAGGGAGGACATCCCTGTCACTGTATTTGAGAAACATTCGAAGGTTGGAGGGGGGGGAAGCACTTTTGATGATGAAGTTGATGACACTTTATTTGACTTCATGGACTAAGGGTAACATGGAATCAAAATTTAATTATCTATGATTTTGTGCTTTTTATTTTGTGTTTATTAATTGTACTAATGATGTTTTACAACTATATGTTTACCACTTTATTCTTTTCATCGCATATCTTATTTCATTTAACATTATTCTTTTCAGTACATGGATAAGGAAGCAACATCAAAACGTAAATTGAAAGTTGTTGATAAGGCTCAAAGGAAAGTTATTGATGGAGGCCTACCTAAAGTTAGATCAAGCAAGGAATTACTCAGAAGGATCCAAATCAAACTCGAGAAAATAACAAGTATTGAGTTGCCAACTAAGGCCTCAATGGTTTTTGCTAAGGGACAATTCAGTTTGTCTAATTTTGAAGTTGGAGCTGAAAATAAAAAGAACACTCTAACTATTGATGTGGAAGAACTACAATATATTCAACCAAGGCAACCTCAGAAGGAGAAAATTTTTGACCAACTCATTCATGACTCAAGAACAAGGGTAAAAGCCATTGAAAGATCTTTATTCAAATTTCATTCCGATAAAAGATCAAATAAAAGAAAACTTGTTGAAGAATACAAGTCTAATTCAAAGCTTGAAACAATTGAAAGAGACTTGATTGAAGTAGAATGCACTGAGTCAAGAGAAAGTGAAAAAAAAACAAGAGGATAATACAACAAAGATATGAGTCAAAGGAAAATGAGAAAATAAAAAATATAATGATTGAAGATGATGAGTCAATGATTGGGCAGAAGAGTGCCACCAAGAAGGCACAAGGACCAAAGTATATACCAATGGTACTTTGTGAGTTTGTTGAAGAAAATGCAGAGAAAGAGAAACAAAATAGGAAAGAAGAAAATGTGCTTTAAGATAAAGAATTACAAAACGAAATACATGTTGAAGGAGTACATGCTGAAGACATTGGAATCAATGTAGATGAAGGTAATATTACAATGTTAGCAAGTTTATTTTTTTATTTCATTTATTTTTTTAACTTAGCTAAGTTTAATGTCAAAATAGGCACAAGCAATAAAAGAACACGAGGACCAACAACATGTTTACAAATACATGTAAGAAATACTGAAGATCGTCTAGAAGTTATCTTGGACAAAGATGAAGAACCTGTTGGTCCCAATGATAGAGTTTTGTTTGACTTGAGTTATTTCCTTGGGACCTTAGCAAGGAATTCATATTTTTATCCTCTAATCTACACAAACTTCAAGGCTTTGCTCAAATATTACAAGGAATGAATATGGAAATATGTTATGGTAATTAAATAGAATTTTTATCTTTGATTAAATTATAAAATATTTATGACATGTGTTTATTTGTGGCTTTGTTTAGGATAAATTTATTATTTTTGAGAAAGGACAGAAAATAGTTTTTAGACGTGTGAATGATGCTTGGAGACGATATAAGTACTTGATGAAGAAAAACACTATATGCAATTGTAAGTTTATTTGTACTTATGAAATATGTTTGAAAGCTCCATACACTTTACTTGTTCATAACTTTGATATTTTTTTATAGTCTAAGCTTCAAAGTTCTATAGAAAATTTAAGTGCATATGGGGTGAAAACATTTGAGTCATTGTTTGGGAAAGAAAAGTATGGCCGAGTTTGTTGTTATGGAAGGTCTATGACACCCGCAACATTGAAGAAAAATCAAGAAATTGATGCTCTAAAAAGAGAACATGACATTGAAAGAAATGATATGATCAAGAAGTTTGAGGGTTTGGAGGTAGTGATGAAATTCATGCTTAAGAAAAATACTATTTGGATGAGAATGATATAGAAGAAATGATGGCACCAGCATTAGGCAATGAAAGTAGTGCAGTTGCTCCACGTTCCTCAGCTGCAACTCATGTTCCTGTTGATGATGAGGTATACATTGGAACCATCTAAGATTGTGAAATATTTTATACAAACTTTCATAAATTTGAAGAAGATCATGTACTGAGTTTGTTTTTGTTTTTTTTTTCTTTTTTTTACCTTTTTGCAGGGTGAAGTTCAAGTTCATTTGGAGAAGAAAACATAAAATGAATAAATAAATAAAATATTTTGTTATATACCTTATAATTTTTTGTAATTTTCAAAGTGTGCTAGGCAACATTGGAGTATAACTTTTAATATTTTCATTATGTACATTTAATTGCACATTATGCACATTTAATATTTTTTGCAATTATGTTTGAAATATTTTTAATATTTTTTTAATTATGTTTTGAAATACATTATGCACATTTAATTGCATTTCTAAATGTTACGAGTATTATTAATGTTATCTTTAATTACAATTTACTAAAAATAATGTAATTATCTTCTATAGTTTTATTGAAGTATTTTTTATATTATAATAATAATGTTAAAAATGAATTAGTGGCTTAATGTATTCATAATCTATTTAGAAATATTACAAATGTGGTATGAAGGATTAAACAAAAATGCAACAGCTAAAAAAGTGTGACCTAAATGTTAATAGAAAAGGCAACAATATGAGAAAAATGTAAACATTGATGAAAAGACAATAGGTGAAAAAATGTGGCCTAAACACCGACAAAATGTGTGGCCTATTGTATTAGGCTAAGGCCAAACCTTTTGAAAAAATTATGGGCTTTGAGCTACGCCCTCGGCAGAATACACCATAGTTTCAACACCGTAGCCAAACCGTGGCCTAAAGTTAAGGCTATAATTTGTTCACCTTTGGCCACATTTTTCACCTGTTGCCTAAAGTGAAAAATGTTGTAGTTCAGGTTATGTCTCATAAATCCTCATTTGCAATGAGAGGATTCCATGTTGGTTGACTTGCAATGAACCCAAGGATCTTGACATTTCTGGTGATATGATAGTTAAGCCTGAGAGGACACAATCATGGAATTTTGACTAAAGAAGACTTAATTTGGATGTACTGCATCATGAACAGGGTTAAGATAAACTGGATTCATACAATGAAGGATCACATGAATAGTCCAAAAGGCTAACATATTATAGAGTTCTTTATGTGGTGATAGTGTTCAAAATGATTATGCATTTGATGTTAACTTAGAAGAGGAGTTGGTTGAAACTGTGAAGCCTCATAATGAGGTCATTTGTTCAGTATTATGCAAGATTGGACTAAAGAAAATAAATTATGATCACTGGATATGCAAGATAGATGAAGAAGCTGTAAAGCAAGTGCGCAAGTGCTGATGTTGGACAAGGAACAAATGGTGCACGACCAAGTAGAATTGTTGGAGAGCACAATACAAGCATTCCCTACATTCCACCAGTTGATAGAGGCAAGCCATTGTCACTATTAAAAAAATTGCTAAATAATGACAGAAATTAGTGATTGAAAAAATTGGTCACTATCGGTGATCAAATCAGTCATTGAAAAAATCAGTCACTCTTAGTGACCGAATCAGTGATCGAAAAAATCGGTCACTGATTGGGTCACAAATTCAATCAAAGATTTGGTCACAGAATCGGTCATAGAATCAATCACAGATTCGGTCACAGAATCGATCACATATTCAGTCACATAATCGATCACAGATTCGATCACAGAATCGGTCATAGTTTCGTTCACAGAATCGATTACAGATTCGGTCACAGAATTGGCACAGATTCGGTCACAGAATCGGCACAGATTCGGTCACAGAATCGGCACAGATTTGGTCACTATACATCAATAATAATTATTATTATTATAATAGTAATAATAGTAATATTATTATTATTATTACAATATCAATAATAATAATAATAATGTCAATAATAATAATATTAATAATAATAATATTAATAACAATAATAATAATAATAATATTTAATTATAATTATAATAATATCAATAATAATATTAATAATATTAATAATAATAATTATTATTATTACTATTATTGTTATTATAATATCAATAATAATATTAATAATAGTAATAATAAGAATAATAATAATAAAAATAACAATAATAGTAATAATAATAGTAATAATAATAATTATTATTATTATCATTATAATAATAATAATATTCATAATTATAATATTAATAATAATAGTAATTGTATTTGTAATTGTAATAATAACTATAATAATAATTGTAACTTGACAAAAAAGTTGTTTTGGTCTGATGGCTACAGGCTTTTTCAAAACAGATCAAAATATGACAAATAATATGATGCACGTGATGCTATGTATCTCAGTCATAACGCAGCTCCCAAAAAATCGGTCACTGATTAAAACAGTGATCGATACAGTGACCAAACGCACGCGTCATTTGTTATAATATGTTCACGTAAAATTTGCAAGTAAAATTGTTTCTCTAGTGTTTTCAAAGAATCGATTGTTTTCACTAAAGCATAATTGTTTCAAAAATATTTAAAATAAGAAGGAATTACCATTTTCATATAAAACATTGGATAGAACACACAATTAACAAAAAACCAGAGAGTTTATTCCAAGTTTTAACACTAGTAGAAAAATAGCCTTCCTCGTCAGTTCTGAGAGGCTTTTTTCGTCGGTTTTTGACTCGACGTTGACCCAGGAGACGTTGACTCAGACGTCGATTTAACAGCCGACGTGGTGATTGGACTCACTATGTCGGTTAAGACAACTAAACCAACGTGGTGATTAATATAATAATTATTTTTAGAAGTTGTACCACGTCGGTTTTGTCCCAAAAACGATGTTGGTGAAGAGAACACCCACGTTGGTTTTGGGCACCCAACCGACGTGGGTGTTCATCATGGAGATCCTTGGCAATCAGTTCCTCTGCTGGTGGCTGCTGAGAAATCCTGCATGTTGCACAGATATAAGATAAAGGAATCTATACCCAATCAGAGTCAAACACAAAGGTAAAAAATGAACCATACCAGTGGAGGGAAAACTTTTTCAGCAGCGCGACGAGGAACAGATAATCCTCCATCATGTGTACTGGTATCACTGGCTGCTAGATATAAGATAAATGCATTGTGACATTGTGTAGTTGACAAATTAATTGGGGTGGCAAGCTAGGGTAATTGGGAATGTGTCTATCAATTTCTCTGTTAGTTGTGGCAGCAACCTTACATTAATATACAAGTAAGACAAGAAGCCACACCAAGAGCACAGAATGTTAGCTCAATTTAACAAATAATAAAAAGGTAAGAAGAGAGAATTGGAATAGAATGGATACCTTCAAGTCCCTGCTGCCCCAAACCTGATGTTGAAAGCTTCATATCATCAAGCTTTACCTTCTTTTATTTTTATCTTTTACACAAAGAAGAAACTAGTATACCAATCAACCAATCACACATGAAACCCTAGCTCAAAGCCAATACCCTCAATTTGCTTCAAGCCATTGCATAAGCAAGCATTCCCCAACAACACCCTCCTCCTCCAACATGATGCCAATGCACTCACTTCATAGCGCACGCACATAAAACCCAATAACCTTAAAACAATCAAACCAAGCCCAAATCCAAATACCACAACATACCAACAAATTCACAACCACTCTAGAACCCCAAAACACCAAAACAGCCCTGGAGACTCCAACAACAACAAAGTTTCCTTTTTTAAAATTTTTATTTTGCTCTTTTTTCAAAGAAGATAAAAACACACCTCTTGTAGGACAGTGGTGATGCCAAAACCGAACCCGCAGTGGTGACGCCAAAACCAACAACACAAACGAACCCAAATCGGCCAAACGAACCCCACCAAAACCACAAAGCACAAACAAATGCTCAATACAATAACAATATCAGTAAAAGCAAAAGAAAATGGAAGAGAAAGAATGAGCGCACAACTTCAAAGCAAACGGAGCACGAACGAACTTGAAATCGAAAATAGAACCGTTCAAATCGAAGCTCTCGAAAATACGAACAAGGGGAACTAAAATAAAGTAGAATGACGTGCAAATGGAGGTCGAAAAGTGAAGGAGAAGACGCTGGAACAGTGCTAGGGAGAATACGCGCGCAGCGGAGAAGAAGAAAAGTGAAGAAAAAAGGCGCGTTTGAAATAAAATAGACGCACCATGTCGGTTCTGACCTCCCAACCGACGTGGTGCATGCCCTGAAATTAAAAAAAAATTACTGTTAACACACCACGTCGGTTACAAAGCCCAGAACCGACGTGGTGTGTGCCCTAATTTCAACTTTTTTCCCCAATTTTCCCCAATTTGTCATACAGCATGCACCACGTCGGTTAAGAGGCCACCACCGTGTGGGATTCACGTGCCTCCTAGAACTTTTAAAAATTTGAATTTTTCTTTTTTATATATAGGTCAATGACGGTTGATTTTGACAACCGACGTGGGATTGTTCATTTATTTACAAAAATGTCACCGCGTTTCTAATTACATGGTTTGCCTCTTTAACCGTCATAAAAAGGAGACGTTAAAGCCTATTTTTCTACTAGTGTAAGAGTGTTTTGATAAAAGAAGGAAACAAAGTTCTTGGAACAAATTCCTCTAATTTGTGATGGCGCTGCACCATGTAACATCATTTTTTCTGTCAAGGAAGTTCTTGTAACTTGATTCGAATAATTTGTTTCATACTTAGTTGCAAATTGGTTTGTAAATTTCAATTTTCTTTGGTTGTATTGGATTTTAGTTTACATTTTAATAGGGTTTTCAATTATAGAGGTACGGGTGTTGCATCATTCTTGGTGAATCTTGCAGGATGAAAGATTGGGTCTTGATTGTCCTATGTGTACAATTGAATTATGTTAGTGAATTTTTTTGCAAGTTTGCAAAGAAAACTGGATGTAACTCTTGAGGAAGAGTGAACTAATATAAAAATCTTTCGTTCTTTCTCTCTACTCTCTTCGAATTTAATTTTTTGCATAATCTGTGTTTGCACAAAAAATTGTCCAACTAAATTTGTGAATAATTGACTGATCCTGTAGGGTTGAATATCTTTTAAACACTAGTTTAGATTGTTTTACAAGATATTTTCATCAAAAGAGTGTTCAAATATTCAAACATTGATATTTACTGATAATATACTACATTTTTTGCGACAATGTGTTTCTAAAAGTTAAATGCGTTGATTATATATCTCAACTAATTGTCTTTCTGTAATTCTGATTAACTATAAAATTCTAAGTCATTATTATGCAAATTCAATCAACTATATATTTTTTTCAGGACTTTCAAATAGGAGTTTTATCTGATTGTTTGTGAACTATAATTGATTGATATTCTGTTGTTTGGCATTAAAGACTGTAGTAAATTGTTTTAATTGAAAATATTCATTCTTATAAAGTTCTTTTTGTGAAAATTTAATAAAGTTCAATTCACCATCTTTTTTAACTCAGCAAAAGTCTTTTCAATCCCTACCCATCTATGACATATATTTAAAACTTTTATTGTGTTATAGTTTTCTCCTTTGTCACTAGATATAACACACAATGTACTATCTACATTTACCCCTCTTCTAGTTAGTTATTGTCATGTTATAGGTTCTCTTTAATAACACTATCCACGCAAAATGTTGTGCAGTTGGTATACCCTTTTAACTTCCAAAGCAATATATACATTCTAGGTACATCTTATGTTTTCACTACTTTCAACTTCTTATATCCTAATTTAAAGGTGTACACTTCCATTTCTTTGTCTTTCCACACCCAACTATCTCCCATAGATTTATATAGCTTCAATCCTTTTATATCATGCATCAATTCTACTAATTACACTTATTTCCATTGGAAGCATTCTCTTCTCAAATCTAGCTTCCAATCCCTTGACTCTCCATTTCATTTGATAACCTCTTCTAAATGGACTTCCTTGTTATGGGAATTGGATATCACCTAGGATTCTTTTCTCTCAAAGGCTTCTCCCCTATGTAGAAAATAGGTTTAGGCTGAGTTCAAGAGGGGCGGG
>Ga0209489_106129_pt1 | contig 19718 bp, 16 predicted proteins | sample SiratrowhiteBW_FD_187527 | JGI IMG/M metagenome (GOLD analysis project Ga0209489, IMG submission 187527) | Root nodule microbial communities of legume samples collected from California, USA - Siratro white BW (SPAdes) (version 2) | ecosystem: Host-associated > Plants > Roots > Nodule | place...
TGATAAGCCTGTATAGACTGCCTTCTCTGATATTGAAATAAATCAATTCATTCGAAATTGAAGTCAGTTTATTTTCGCTGAACATTATATTTTCCATCATTGAGATTCGTTAAATCTTTTCAGTTTGCGAAAATTGTTTTCACTGTTTCAAAAAGATAAAAAAGTTTTCAAAGTTCAATTCACCCCCCCTCTTGAACTCAGCCTAATACGTTTTCAATAATAATAATAATAATAATTATTATTATTATTATAATAATAATATATTATTATTTTTATTATTTTAAAAATAATAATAATATTATTATAATAATTATTATTATTATTACAATAATAAGAATTATTATTATTATAACAATTATAATAATAATAATAACAATAACAATAATAATAATAATTATTATTATTAATAATAAAACTAATTATTATTGTTATTACTATTATAATAATAATAATAACAATAATAATAGTAATAATAATTATTATTATTATTAATAAAATTAATTATTATTATTATTTTTTAGCACCAGTGAGTTGCTATGAAGATTTTATGAAGTCAATCAATTGAGAAGATTCCAGACCTGGTAATCTCACTGATTACATAAAGATTACTTGAAGATTTGAAGAATCAGTCTAGAACTTAGTGTGGGTGGCAAGTTTGATTCAATTTAGCATTATAGGCATTTTCAATCTAGGATAAGCTTCATATTTTTTTAAATTTGATTTAACTAAGGTTTTGAGAAATTACTAAAATCAGATTTTGAGTTTTGAACAACTGTTTTAACTAACAAGAGAAAAATAGTCGACTATTTGACAAAACAATCAACTGAATTTTAAATGATAGGTGTCTATAAATAGTTGGCGCGAAATTTTGGAACATAACGAAATCATTCTGAATCAAGTGCTGAGTTTTTCCAAGAGAGAGAAAAAACTCCTTAATAGTTTTTGTGATCGAGATCATTTGAAAAGCTCTTCAAGAACTATTTTTTCAATACTGTTGGAGCTTTGAATTGTCTACTTCTGCTATACAGCTGATCTGATCATTCTGAATAAGCCTTCTATACTCTTACTCTTATTACTTTTGCAATTTGTTTTTGTATAGAAGTGCTTGCGTCATTGTAGTTATCTGAAATCTTTCTTTGTACTAAAGTTTATTCTATATTGAATTACCTGGTTTGGTAATTCTGTGTGTACAGGGGGTATTGTACTGTTGTGAGCCTACTAAAAGGTTCAGTTAGATGTTATCTGGGTTATACAGTGGATATTGTATAGTTCTTGATCTGTTGTAGGTTTTAGCGGATTGTTTTCTGTAGTGTGTAGTGTATTCTTGCGGGTTGCAAGATTGTGTTGTAAATTGATCTATTAGATCTTTTTCATAGTGGAAATCCTTACAGTGGTGTAAGGGACTGGACGTAGCCCTTGTGGAAGGGTGAACCAGGATAATTTGTTGTGTCTTGCTCTCTCTTGACTATTCTTGATAAATCTTGCTATTTTTCTTGATTTTTCAGAATCCTTTAAAACCAGTTTAATTAACCTCCTGATAACATTCTAAATAATTTTTAAAAATATATATCTTATTTGAATACAGTTTAATTGAATCTTTCCTGAACCTGAATTGTCTTTCTAATACATTGACATTACTGTTCATCAGTTAATTTTTCCAGAAAAATTGACTTGCTACAATTGTTAAGTGAAAACAGTTTTCATATACTAAAATTAGTCTGTGTTGATTAATAAAAGGTCTCTTGGTATATAATTTGTTACAAAATTAATTTTAAATCAAATTCTTTGATTTCTTGAAATAATCTTTAAGAATTGTTTTTACTGTACACTGTGTTTTCAAGAACTGTCTTCTGTTTTCAGTTTATTGTATCTGGTTGACTGATATTGTACTAGAACTATTTTTGAACCTTTGTTGTTTGCTTTACATATCATCTTGAATAATGTTCAATAAAAATAATTCATTCTTCACATTAAACATAATCATTTGCGAAAATTTCCAAGTGTTTAATTCAACCCCTTCTTGAACTTGGCCAAAACATATTTTACATTATTGTTATTATAATATCAATAATAATAATATTAATAATTATAATAATATCAATAATAATATTATTAATAATAATTATAATATCAATAATAATATTAATAATAATAATAATAATAATATCAATAATAATAATAATAATATTAATAATAGTAATAGTAATAATAATAAGAATAATAATAATAATAACAATAATAGTAATTATTATTATAATTGTTATAATAATAATAATATATTTATAATTATAATATTAATAATAATAGTAATTGTAATTGTAATAATAACTATAATAATAATCGTAACATGACAAAAAAGTTACTTTAGTCTTATGGCTATAGGCTCTCTCAAGCTACTGAGGGGTCTTGGTTTCAAGTCCTCCTTAATGCACTTTAGCCAAAATCTCATTAAAATGATTAATGGTAGATAATAAAAATAATAAAATTATAACCAAAAATAGTATAAATAATAATAGGAATAATAGATGTTAAAATGTTATTTTTTTATAATAAAAATAATATTCAAAAAATTTTAAAATATTTTTAAAATCAGTCACAAAATCGTTTACAGATTCGGTCACAGATTCAGTTACATAATTGGTCATAGATTCAGTCTTAGAATTGGTCACAGATTCGGTCATAGATTCTATCATAGAATCGCTTACAAATTCGGTCACTATACAGCAGCGACGAATAAAATAGCAACTGATGCATTTGGTCACTAACTTGGTCACTGTTTTAATTAGTGACCGATTTTGGTCAATTAGTGACTAATTTTTTGTCATTATCAATGATTTTTCTGGTAGTGTGGGACAATCCTTATATGGGATGTGCATTTGCCATATACCTAGCAAATGCCTCAAGTTTAACTTACTCACTTACCATTGGCCTGAAGGTTCAAGCACACGTCAGAATGATGTTTCTAAAACAGGAAGTTAGTGATTATCTTTGTTGACATGTGCTTCAACTCTGTGAGATTTTTAAAAAAGTCAGCATCTAATGAATTCAGCCTTACAAGGAACACTTGATTTTCTACATTGAAAAACCTTTTGCGTAAAAGGAAAAAATCATTTCCATATATATTTGAAAAAATAAAGAAAAACATTTTGTACATATTTTTGAAAAATCAAAGAAAACCATTTTGTACATACTTTTGGAAAAATCAAATAAAAAATTTTATACATATTTTCATTTTGAAGTTTGTGCATATTCTTGAGAGTTTTTTTAATTCCTTGTACATACGCATAAAAAGAAATCATTGAAAAATTCTTTTGAATGTACATATAAAACATATCTTTGTACATACTTTCTGAATAAACATTGGAAGAAATCCTCGAAAAATATTTCTTTGTACATAAATTTTGAAACATTTGAAAGTCATTGAATATAAATCTTTTGTACATACCTGTAAACTTGTACATACATTTCTTTTGAAGATTATTGGTACCTATTGCGTACATGACTAAAACTTTGTATGGCACTGATGTGGAAGAGATTTTTTCTTGGCATGAACCACAAACATTCAATTTGTGGTCATCTTGGCGTCTACAATTTTTCCTTTTTGAGGATGATAAATGTGGCAGGCACCTGCTTTAATTGTGGTGACCAGATTCTTTTCTTGAAGTTGACCAATGCTTAGGAGATTGTTGGTCAGGTCTGGGACGAAATACACATCACTCACAATTTGAGTGAGTCCTTCTACTATAAATTTGACGCGTCCTTTCCAAAGCACAGACATGGTTGTGTTGTTTCCTAGTCGAACTGTATGTCTAAAGCTTTCATCAAGCTCAATGAACCAGCTTTTGTTCCCAGTTATGTGGTTGGAACAACCCGAATCAAGAAACCAGATTTCATTGTCCTTGGTGTGTTGAATTTCAGCATGTGCCATGAGTAATAACTCCTCTTCCTCTTCAAACTCAGCAAAGTTTGCTTCCTTTTCAAGATTTGGACATTCAAATTGATAGTGACCTTGTTTCTGACACTGAAAACATATAATTGCATTTCGGTTTACGAATGATTTGCCTCTTCCATGCCCTCGAGTATAACTCCCTCTTTCCCTTTGATAATTGTGTCTTCCTTTTCTAGTACCTTTACGTGTGTCCTGCTCAACTTGCAGGACTTGTTCTTCACTCCTTCTTTCTCTGATCTTTTGTTCGTGAATAAAAAGTGAGCTTTGCAACTTATCTACTGTCAACAGGTCAATGTGTTTCGATTCTTCTATTGAGCAGACAACAAAATTAAAGTTGTCTGTGAGAGATCTCAGAATCTTCTCAACAATCTTGACATCATCCATATCGTCCCTATAATTACGCATGTCATTAGCGGTTTCTATTACTCTCCTAAAGTAATCATTCACTAACTCACTGGCCTTCATTTCCAATGTTTCGAATGTTCTTCGCAATCGTTGCAGATGTGGATACTTCACCCGAGCATTACCTTGAAATTTCACCTTCATTGAATCCCATATTGTTTGGCGGTTTCTTTATATGTAATGGTCTTGAGAATGGTTTTGTCGATGGCTTGAAACAAATAATTTTTTGCTTTGAGATGCTTGAGTTTTGCTTCTTCAAGATCTTTCTATTGAACCACACTGATTGGTTCATTCTCCTTAGGTTCCCTGATTTCGGATTCTACAACACTCCAATATTCCTTTGATCAAAACAGGTTTTTTATGAGGAGACTCCAGTGGTCATAGTCTCCATCAAACTTGGGCACGCATGGAGTGGAAAAACTGCTTGCTTCTGCCATTTCCTTATACTTCTCCTTCTCTAGTGCTTTCCTCTCAAACACTCGTGTTTAGCTCACTCTCACCTGTTTTTCCTCTCAAACACTCGTGTTTAGCTCACTCTCACCTGTTTTTCCTCTCAAACACTTGTAGTTTTGTTGTACTGGATCAGGTCCCCCGTGGTGGAGCTCTGATACAAAATGAAGAAACTGATATTTTGCAAAAACCGGGTAAGTGCCTTATCTCCTCTTTTCTTATTCAATCAAATTCAAAGGCTATTTTATAAATAGCAGTTACAATACATGAAAAACCCTAACAACAAATAAGAGAAAAACTAGGAAAATATCTACCCACTCCCTAAACTAATTCAACATTTATTAGAAAACGTAAACATGTACATAACCGACCTAAATATCAGTAACAAATCCCTAATTTTAAGTATTATGAATAGACCCAACACAATTACAATCCAGTCTCCGAATTAAAAACACAAAACCTAGATAGCTAGGCATGCATCCAATTTCAAAAACCCAAACAAAAAACCTCGAGACGATCCAAAAAGAATCATAAAATAGGTGAAAGAAACCCATATATTTGCTCTGTGAAGGGTGTTGTTCGCCGTCGCCTCCACAGCACGATGGTTATCACCGAGCATCCTAACACCAAGTCGTTGTCACTGGTAACCACTGCGACATCCCCAAACACCATTAACCCCCACCCATTACCATTAACCTTGCCGACGTTAACTTTGTCGCCACCTAACACTCTCGCCTTCGCCGTTAGGGGCAGCCTTGGCAGGTTGCTGCGTGATTGCCGCCGTGTCGCAAGCTACCGCTCTCCCTAACCCTAATCTCGTTTTTGAATAAGGGTATACGAATCGGCACAACCTTTTTTTATTCTTCAAACCCTAAATCATTTAGGATAAAATGTATATGCTAAAGAACGCAGTGGTGTATTGGGATGGGCTTACATCTAAGTCCCGTTTGAGAGGGGGCGTGAGAGGCATAGGTAATGTAAATGGGCTGCAACATTTACTTAACCCATTGGAAAAATAATAAAAAGTAATTGTGCATGATTTTAGGAGTGTAGCGTGAAAGTAATAGAATGTAGTATTAGGGATAAGGATGCAGTGGGATGACTTAACTCTTTTTAATATATCATTTTTTTTACTATTTTCACATTTTTGTTTTTTCTCAAACCATAATTTTAAAATATTAGTTCTTAAAAAAGGTGTATTTTTTTATTTTATTTCAAGTTAATTCAATTAGTTTGTTTAATTACTATTCATAACATTTAAAAACATAAAACTATATACAAAACATTTTCCTAATTTAATAAAAGAACATAAACTTTCAAAAATAAGAATTAGATTCAAAACAGTTTCAAAGATAATTAAAAAATAAATTTCAAAAATAATAAAGATATTTAACCTTTGGAAAATAAAATGAAAACAGTTTTAATAATAAAAAAATCATAAAATTATAATGTTTTAAAAAAATATAATAATATATATAGAACATTTTTTTATAACAATAAAACTATAAGCTTTCACAAGAATAAAAATATGGAATTTCAAAAGACTAAAAAATCTAAAACATCTTTAAAATAAAATAACAAAGACACAAAATTGATAAAAATAAAAACAATCGTAACAAATCAATTTCAAAATTAAAACTACGTGAACCCTTATTTTCTTTTATGGAAATACGTAGGCCAAGGTCAATTCTTGTCAAGCCCAAAAAATAAAAAGATATGTTTATTTTTTTTATTTTTGCTTATTATTTTTATTTACATAATTGTTCTTTATTTGTATTATGTTTATTATCATGTTTTCTTTTTGTTGTTTGTTTATTAGTTTTATTTTTATATTTGTTTGTTTTTCTATTTTATTCGTCTTTTTTCACATCATTATTGTTATTATTTTGGGAAAATGATATTTTTTTTAAAAAACCACACCTATTTCTTCTCATTTCATTAAAGGTACCGTCTTAGGACAGGCGTTGTCGGGTGCTAATACCTTCCCCACACGTAACTGACTCCCGAATCTTGAATCTAGTTCATATATTCTTCAATTATAGGGGAGGGTTGAGTATTATCTGAGATTAACAAATAATCTTTGGTTATAGTTAGGGATCTATTTTCATTTAATATGAAATCTAGTCCTAATACTAGCTTTTCTTGTGCAAGAACTATAGGCATCTTATTTTTTGTTTTTCCCATAATAAGCTATAGTGGCGACTCCAATTCTCAATCTAAATATTTTTAAATTTAATTTTTGATCGCCCCGTCGTGATCTCGATTGCAACACACCATTTTTCATCCGTATTGACGGAAAAAGATAAGAATTGCAACTCATACAGTGTGGGTATGTTTCGGGAGCAAAACCGGGTGATCTCTGCCCGGTTTTCAACTTTTCTAGCTCTAGTGCTTTATGGGCCCAAAAAAGTCGTCAAAATTCGACCAAAATATTTTTCAGCAGTACGGACGAGAAATGATATGAGCTGCACCTCAAACAGTGTAGGTATGTTTCGGGTGCAAAACCGATTTATACGGGCCCGAATTTCAAGTTTGCCTGCTCCGGGCCTGCTCCAGTGGTGTCCATGCCCGAAATAGTCGTCAAAATTTGACCAAAACAAGAAACGATAAAAAATGCACCCTAAACATTGTAAATATGTTTGGGGTGGAAAACGGAGTCATCCGGGCCCGGTTTTCAACTTTGCCTGCTCAAGGCCAGTTCCGGTGGTGTTTGGACCCAGAAAAGTCGCCAAAATTCGATTGAAATATTTATCAATCTTATTGACGAGAAACGATAAGAACCGCACCCCAAACAGTGTGGGTATGTTTCGGGTGCAAAACCGAGTCATTTGTGCTTGTCTTTAACTTTTCCTGCTCTGATGCTTTTAGGGCCCAGAAATGTCGTAAAAAAATTGGCCGAAATATTTTTCAACCGTACGGATGGAAAACGATAAGAACTGCACTCGAAACAGTGTGGGTATGTTTCGTGAGCAAAATCACGTCATTTGTCCCCGGTTTTCAACTTTTCTTGCTTTAGTCCTTTTCGGGTCCGAAAAAGTAATCAAAATTGGACCAAAATATTCTTCAGCAGTACCGACGGAAAACGATAAGAATTGCACCCCAAACAGTGTGGGAATGTTGTGGGTGCAAAACTGATTTATCTGGACTCGAATTTCAATTTTGCCTGCTCCGGGTCTCCTATAGTGGTGTCCGTGCCCGGAATTGACGTCAAAATTTGACCAAACAAATTTTCACCCGCACTAACAAGAAATGATAAGAAATGCACCCTAAACATTGTAAGTATGTTTAGGGTGCAAAACGCAGTCATCCGAGCCCGATTTTCAACTTTGTCTGCTCAAGGTCTGTTCTAGTGGTGTCCAGACTCGGAAAAGTCATCAAAATTTGACTAAAAATTTTATGAGTCATATTGACTGGAAACAATAAAATTCGTACGCCAAACAGCGTGGGTATGTTTCGGATGCAAAACCGAGTAATTTGTGCCTGGTTTTCAACTTTTCCTGCTTTGGCACTTTCTGGGCCTGGAAATGTCGTAAAAAATCAGGCAAAATATTTTTGAACCGTACGGACGAAGAACGATAAGAACTGCACCCCAAAGAGTGTGGGTATGTTTCGTGTGCAAAATCAAGTCATTTGTCCCCGGTTTTCAACTTTTCCTACTCTAGTACTTTTCGGGTTCGGAAAAGTTGTCAAAATTCAACGAACAATTTTTCAGCCGTATTGACGGGAAACAATAAGAACCGCACTCTATACAGTTTGTGTATGTTTTGAGTGCTAAATCGAGTTATTTGTGTCCGATTTTAAACCTTTCCTGCTCTGCTGTTTTTCGGACCTGGAAAAGTCGTCAAAATTTGATTGAAATATTTTTCAGCTGTACGGACGGGAAACGATAAGAACTGCACCCCAAACAGTGTAGGTATGTCTCGGGTGCAAAATCGAATCATCCGGGCCCGGTTTTCAAGTTTGCCTGCAATGGTGCTTTCTGGGTCTGGAAAAGTTGTCAAAATTCGACGAAACCATTTTTCAGTCGTATTAACGGGAAACGATAAGAACTACAACCTCTACAATGTGGGTATGTTTCGAGTGCTAAACCAAGTCATCTGTACTCGATTTTTAACTTTTCCTGCTCTAGTTTTTTACGGGCCTGAAAAAGTCATCAAAATTTGACAAAAATATTTTTCAGATGTATTGACGAGAAACGATAAGAATTGCACCCCAAACTGTCTGGGTATGTTTCGAGTGCAAAACTGATTCATCCGGGCCCAATTTTCAAGTTTGTCTGCTCAGTTACTATTCTAGTGGTGTCTGTGCCCTGAACAGTCGTAAAAATTCAACCAAAAAAATTTTCAGTCTTACTAACAGGAAACGAAAAGAAATGCACCCTAAACATTGTAAGTAAGTTTGGGGTGTAAAACGGAGTCATCCGTGCCCGATTTTCAACTTTGTCTGCTTAAGGCCTGTTCCGGTGGTGTCCGAACTCGGAAAAGTCGTCAAAATTCGACAAAAACATTTTTCAACTGTATTGATGGGAAACGATAAGACCCGCACCCCAAATAATGTGGGTATGTTTCGGGTGCAAAATCGAGTCATCTATGCCCGGTTTTCAACTTTTCTTACTTTGGTACTTTCCGAACCCGGAAATGTCGTCAAAAATCGACCAAAATATCTTTTCGCCATACAGACGAGAAACAATAAGAATTGCACCCGAAACAATGTGGGTATGTTTCGGGTGCAAAACCGATTAATTCGGACCCGATTTTCAAGTTTGCTGCTCTGATAATGTTCGTGCCATGAGTCAAAATTCGACCAAGACAATTTTCAGCCGTACTAATAGGAGACAATAAGAAAATCACCCCAAACATTATGGTTATGTTTTGGGTGCAGAACGGAGTCATCCAGGCCCGGTTTTCAACTTTGTCTGCTCAAGGCCTGTTCCGGTGGTGTCCAGACCCAGAAAAGTCACCAAAATTCAAATGAAATATTTATCAGCTATATTGACGGGAAATGATAAGAAGCGAACCCCAAATAGTGTGGGTATGTTTCGGGTGCAAAACCGAGTCAACCCAGTTTTCAACTTTTCATGCTCTGGTGCTTTTCAGGCCCGGAAAAGTCGTCAAAATTTAATCGAAATATTTTTCAACGGAATGGACGGGAAACGATAAGAACTGCACCCCAGACAGTGTAGGTATGTTTAGGGTGCAAAATCAATTCATTCAGTTCGGTTTTCAAGTTTGCCTACTCAGAGGGTGTCCGTACCCAAACTAGTCGTCAAAATTTGACCAAAATAATTTTCAGTCATACTAACAGGAAACGATAAAAAATGTACCCCCAAACATTGTGGGTATGTTTCGGGTGCAAAACGGAGTCATGCGGGCCCCGTTTTGAACTTTGTCCTCTTAAGGCCTGTTCTGGTGGTGTCCGGACCCGAAAAAGTCGCAAAAATTTGACTGAAACATTTATTAGTCGTATTGACGAGAAATGATAAGAACGCACCCAAAACAATGTCGGTATGTTTTGAGTGCAAAACCTAGTAATCCGAGTCCGGTATTCAAGTTTGCCTGCTCCGGTGATACCCGTGCCGGGAATAGTCGTCAAAATTTGACCAAAACAATTTTCAATTGAACTAACAGGAAACGATAAGAAATGCCCCTCAAACATTGTGGTTATGTTTTGGGTGCAAAACAGAGTCATCCAGGCTCGATTTTTAACTTTGTCTACTCAAGGCTTGTTTCGGTGATGTCTGGACACGAAAAAGTCGTCAGAATTTGACTAAAACATTTATCAGCCGTATTGATGAGAAATGATAAGAACCGAGTCATCTATGTGTGGTTTTATCCTTTTCCTACTTTGGTTCTTTCTGGCCCCGAAAAAGTTGTCAAAATTCGACCGAAATAATTTTCAGCCATACGAACGGGAAGCGATAAGAACTGCACCCCAAACAGTGTGGGTATGTTTTGGGTACAAAACTGATTCATCGAGGCCTGATTTTCAAGTTTGCATGCTCCGGTGGTGTCTGTGCCAGAAATAGTCGTCAAAATTCGAACAAAATAACTTTTAGTCATACTAAGAGGAAACGATAAAAAATGCACCCCAAACATTGTGATTATGTTTTGGTGGAAAAACGGAGTCATCCGGGCCTGATTTTTAACTTTGTCTGCTCAAGGCCTGCTCCGATGGTGTCCTAACCCGGAAAAGTCGTCAAAATTCGACTGAAACATTTATCAGTCGAATTGATGACAAACGATAAGAACCGCACTCCAAATAGTGTGGGTATGTTTCAGGAGCAAAACCGAGTCATCTGTGCCCGGTTTTCAACTTTTCCTAATCTGGTACCTTTCGGACCTGAAAAAGTCATCAAAATTTGACCCCAACATTTTTCAGTCGTACGGACGAAAAACGATAACAACTGCACCCCAAAAAGTGTGGCTACATTTTGGGTGCAAAACCGATTCATCTAAGCCCGGTGTTCAAGTTTGCCTGCTCCAAGGGTGTCCGTGCCCAAAATAATCATCAAAATTCGACCAAAATAATTTTTAGTCGTACTAACAGCTAACAATAACAAATGCACCTTAAACATTGTAGGTATGTTCCGGATGCAAAACGTAGTCATCCGAACACGGTTTTTAACTTTTTCTGCTCAAGGCCTGTTCTGGTGGTGTTCGGACCCGAAAAAGTTGTCAAAATTCGGTTGAAACATTTATCAGTCGTACTGACAGAAAATGATAAAAATCGCACCCAAATAGTGTGGGTATGTTTCGGGTGCAAAACAGTTTCATCTAGGACCGATTTTCAAGTTTGCCTGCTCTGGTGGTGTCCATATCCGGAATAGTCGTCAAAATTCGACCAAAACAATTTTCTGTCGTATTAACATGAAACGATAAGAAATGCACCGCAAACATTGTCCGTATATTTTGTATGCAAAATGGAGTCATCCAGGACCGGTTTTGAACTTTGTCTCCTTAAACCTGTTCCGGTCATGTCCAGGCCCAGAAAAGTTGTCAAAATTCGATTGAAACATTCATCAGTCGTATTGACGAGAAACGATAAGAACCGCTCCTCAAACAGCATTGGTATGTTTCGGGTGCAAAATCGTGTCATATGTCCCGGTTTTCAACCTCTCATTCTCTAGTGCTTTCCAGGCCTGAAAAAGTCTCCAAAATTAGACCAAAATATTTTTCAGCCATACGGACAAGAAACGATAAGAATTACACCACAAACAGTGTATCTATGCTCCGATGATATCCGTGCCCGGGATAGTCGTTTAAATTCAACCAAAACAATTTTCAGCCACACTAACAAGAAACGATAAGAAATACACCCTAAATGTTGTCGGTATGTTTCGTGTGCAAAACGAAGTCATCCGGGTCCGGTTCTCAACTTTGTTTGCTCAAGGACGGTTTAGTGGTGTCCGGACATTGAAAAGTCGTCAAAATTTGACTGAAAAATTTATCAACCGTATTGGCGGGAAACAATAAGAACCACATCCCAAACAGTGTGGGTATGTTTTGGGAGCAAAACCGAGTTATTTGTGCCCCCACCGGTTTTCAACTTTTCCTATGCTGGTGCTTTTCGGGCCCAGAAAAGTTGTCAAAAATTGATCGTCATATTTTTCAGTTGTACGACGAGAAACGATAAGAACTGCACCCCAAACATTGTGGGTATGTTTCGGGTGCAAAACTGATTCATCCAGGCCTGATTTTCAAGTTTGCCTGTTCCGGTGACGTCTGTGTCCAAAATAGTCGTCAAAATTTAGCCAAAATAATTTTCTACTATACTAACATGAAGCGATAAGAAATGCACCTCAAACTTTGTCGGTATGTTTCGTGCGCAAAACGGAGTCATCCGGGATTAGTTTTCAACTTTGTCTGCTTAACGCCTGTTCCGGTGGTGTCCGGACCAGGAAAAGTCCTCAAAATGCTATTTAAACATTCATCAGTTGTATTGACGGAAAACGATAAGAATCGCACCGCAAACAGTCTTGGTATCTTTCGGGTGCAAAATCGAGTCATTTGTCCCGGTTTTCAACCTCTCCTGCTATGGAACTTTCTGGGCTCGGAAAAGTCGTCAAAATTTGTCCAAAACATTTTTCAACCGTACGGACGTGAAATAATAAGAACTACACCCTAAACATTGTGGGTATGTTTCGGGTGCAAAACCGATTCATCTGGACCCAGTTTTCAATTTTGCCTACTTTGGTGATGTCTGTGCCCGGAATAGTCGTCTAAATTCGACGAAAACAATTTTCAGTCGTACTAACAGGAAATAATTAGAAATGTACCCCAAACATTGTAGGTATGTTTCGTGTGCAAAATGAAATCATCCGAGACCGATTTTCAGGTTTGTCTACTTTAGGCCTGTTCCGGTAGTTTTCAGACCCGAAAAAGTCGTCAAAATTCGACAGAAACATTTATCAACCGTATTGACAGGAAACGATAAGAACCACACCTGAAATAGTGTAGATATGTTTCAGGTTAGAAACCAAGTTATCTCTGTCCGGTTTACAACTTTTCCTGCTCTGGTTCTTTTCGGGCCCGAAAAAGTCATTAAAATTCGAATAAAATATTTTTTAGTCCTACGTACGGGAAACAATAAAAACTGTACTTGAAATAGTGTGCGTATATTTTGGTTGCAAAACCGATTAATCCGGGACCGGTTTTCAAGTTTGCCTCCTGCGATGATGTTCGTGCCCGGAATAGTCGTCAAAATTCGACTAAAATAATTTCCACCGTACTAACAGGAAACAATAAGAAATTCACGCCAAACATTGTGGTTGTATTTTGGGTGCAAAATGGAGTCATCGGGGCTCGATTTTCAACTTTGTTTACTCAAGGCCTCTTCCGGTGGTGCTCCGCACCGGAAAAGTCGTCAAAATCTGACTGAAACTTTTCAACCGTATTGACGAGAAATGATAAGAACCGTACCCCAAACAATGTGGGTATGTTTCGGATGCAAAATCGAGTCATCTGTCCCGATTTTCAACTTTTCCTCCTCTCCTGTTTTTCGGGCCCGAAAAAGTAGTCAAAACTCGACCAAAATATTTTTCAATCGTACGGACGGGAAATGATAAGAACTACACCCCAACTATGTGGGTATGTTTCGGGTGAAAAACCAATTCATCCTATCTCGATTTTCAATTTTCCGTGCTCCGATGGTGTCCGTGCTTAAAATAGTAGTCAAAATTCAACTAAATCAATTTTAAGCCATACTAACAGAAAACTATAAGAAATGTATCTTAAACATTGTCGTTATGTTTCGTGTGGAAAATAGAGTCATCCGGGTCCAATGTCGAACTTTATCTGCTCAAGGCCTGTTCCAATGATGTCCGTACCCGGAAATGTCATCAAAATTTAACTGAAACATCTATCAGACGTATTGACGGGAAACGATAATACCCGTACCCCAAATGGTGTAGGTATGTTAGAGGTGCAAAACTGATTTATCTATCCCAATTTTCAGCCTTTCTTGCTCTGGTGCTTTCCGGGTCTGGAAAATTCGTCAAAATTCGACCTAAATATTTTTAAGCCATATGGACGTGAAACGATAAGAACTGCACCCCAAGCAGTGTGGGTATGTTTCGGGTACAAAATCGAGTAATCCGGGCCTGATTTTCAGGTTTGCCTGCTCAGGTGATGTTCGTGCTCGGAATACTCATCAAAATTTGACCAAAACAATTTTCAGTCGTACTAACACGAATCGATAAACAATGCACCCCAAACATTGTGGTTATGTTTTGGGTGCAAAACAAAGTCATCCGGGCCCGAAAAAGTTGTCAAAATTCGACCGAAACATTATTAGTTGTATTGACGAGAAACGATAACAACCACACCCAAAACAGTGTGGGTATGCAAAACCGAGTAATCCAGACCTCATTTTCAAATTTGCCTGCTTCGATATTGTGCATGTCAAAATTGTCGTCTAAATTCGACCAAAACAATTTTCAGCCATAGTAACAAGAAATGATAAGAAATGCGCCCACATGTTGTCGGTATGTCTCGTGTGCAAAACGTAGTCATTCAGGCCCGGTGCTCAACTTTGTCTGCTCAAAGGCTGTTCTGGTGGTATCCAGACCCGTAAAAGTCGTCAAAATTTGAGTGAAACATTCATCAGTCGTATTAGTAGGAAACGATAAACAACGCACCCCAAACAGTGTTGGTATGTTTCGGGTTCAAAACAAAGTTATTTGTCCCGATTTTCAACTTTTCCTACTCTGTTGCTTTTCGGGCCCAAAAATGTCGTTAAAATTCGACTAAAATATTTTTCAGCCGTACGGACGAGAAACGATAAGAACTATACCCCAACAGTGTGTGTATGTTTCGGGTGCAAAACCGATTCATCTAGGCCCGGTGTTTAAGTTTGCCTGCTCCGGTGATGTCCGTGCCCGGAATAGTCGTGAAAATTTAACTAAAACAATTTTCATCCGTATTAACTAGAAATGATAAGAAATGCACCCCAAACATTGTTGTTGTGTTTTGGGTGCAAAACATAGTCATCTGGGCCCGATTTTCAACTTCGTCTGCTGGAGCCCTGCCCCGGTGGTGTCGAGACCCGGAAAAGTCGTAAAAATTTGATTGAAACATTCATCAGCCGCATTGACGGGAAACGATAAGAATCATACCCCAAAAAGTGTGGGTATGTTTCGGGTGCAAAACCAAGTCATCTGTCCCAATTTTACACTTCTTTTGCACTGGAGCTTTTTGGGCCCGGAAAAGTCGTCTAAATTCAACTGAAATATTCTTCAGCCGTACGGACGAGAAATGATAAGAACTACACCCCAACAGTATGGGTATGTTTCGGGTGAGAAACCGATTTATGCAGACCCGATTTTCAATTTTGTATGATATGAGGGTGTTCGTGCCCGAAATAGTAGTCAAAATTCGACCGAAACAATTGTCAGCCATACTAACAGGAAACGATAAGAAATGCACCCTAAACATTATCGTTATGATTCGTGAGAAAAACGGAGTCATCCGGACTCGGTTTCCAAAATTGTCTGCTCAAGGTCTCTTCCGATGGTGTCCGGACCCAGGAAAGTCGTCAAAATTCGACTAAAATATTTATTAACTGTATTGATGAGAAACAATAAGACCTGTACCCCGAACGGTGTAGGTATGTTTCGGGGCAAAACTAAGTCATATGTCCTGGTTTTCAGCCTTCCCTACTCTAGTGCTTTCCGGGCCTGGAAAAGTTGTCAAAATTTGACCGAAATATTTTTTAGTTGTACGGACTGAAAATGATAAGAACTGCATCCCAAACAGTGTGGGTATGTTTCGGGGGCAAAACCAATTCATCTAGGCCCGATGTTTAGGTTTGCCTGCTCCGGTGATGTCCGTGCTCGAAATAGTTGTTAACTTTCGATCAAAACAATTTTCATCCGTATTAATAGGAAACGATAAGAAATCTACCCCAAACATTGTGGTTGTGTTTTGGGTGCAAAATATAGTCATTCAGGCCCAGTTTTCAACTTTGTCTGCTCAAGCCCTGCCCTGGTGGTATCCAGACCCGGAAAAGTCGTCAAAATTTGACTCAAACATTTATCGGCCGTATTGACGAAAAATGATAAGAACCGCACCCAAACAGTGTGGGTATGTTTCGGTTGCAAAATCGTCATCTGTGCTCGCTTTTCAACTTTTCTTGCTCTAGTACTTTCCGTGCCCGGAAGACGTCAAAAGTCGACCGAAATATTTTTCAGCCCTAAGGATGGGAAACGATAAGAACTGCACCCCAAAAACTGTGGGTATGTTTCGGGTGCAAAATCGATTCATCCATACCTGGTCATCAAGTTTGCTTGCTCCGAGAGTGTTTGTGCCCAAAATAATCGTCAAAATTCGACCAAAAAAAATTTTAGCCGCACTAACAAGAAACGATAAGAAATGCACCCTAAACATTGTCATTATGTTTTGGGTGCAAAACGCAGTCATCTGGACCCGATTTCCAACTTTGTTAGCTCAAGGCCTGTTCCGGTGGTGTTTGGACCTAGAAAAGTCGTCAAAATTTGACTGAAACATTCATCAGCCATATTGACGGAAAACGATAAAAATCACACCCCAAATAGTGTGGTATGTTTCGGGTGTAAAATTGATTCATCTGTGCCCGATTTTCAACCTTTCCAACTGTGGTGCTTTCCGGGCCCGAAAAAGTTGTCAAAATTCGATCGAAATATTTTTTTAGTGTACGGACAGGAAACGATGAGAACTACACCCCAAATAGTGTGCTTATGCTTCGGGTCCAAAACCTATTCATCCAAACTCGGTTTTTTAAGTTTGTCTGCTCCGGTGGTATCTGTTCCCAGAACAGTCGTCGAAATTCAACCAAAACAATTTTCAGTCGTACTAATAGGAAACGATAAGAAACACACCCCAAAACATTATCGGTAAGTCTCGTGTGCAAAACGGAGTCATCCGAACCCGGTTTTCAACTTTGTATGCTCAAGGCCTGTTCCTGTGGTGTCCGAACCCGGAAATGTCGTCAAAGCTGGACTGAAACATTTATGAGATATATTGACAGGAAACAATAAGAACCGCACACCAAATAGTGTGGGTATGTTTTGGATGTAAAACCGAGTAATCCGGACTCGGTTTTCAGCTTTGCCTGCTCCGGTAATGTCCGTGCCAGGAATAGTCGTCAAAATTTGACGAAAATATTTTTCAACGTACTGATAGGAAACGATAATAAATGCATCCCAAACATTGTGGGCATGTTTCGGGTGCAAAATAGAGTTGTCCGGACCTAGTTTTGAACTTTGTCTACTCAAGGCCTGTTTCGGTGATGTCCAAACCAGAAAAAAGTCGTCAAAATTCGACTGAAACATTTATCAGAGCATTGATGGAAAACGATAAGAACTGCACCTCAAACAGTGTGGGTATGTTTAGGGTGCAAAACTGAGAAATTCGGGTTTGATTTTGAAGTTTGCTTGCTCTAATGATGTCTGTGCCCGAAATAGTCGTAAAAATTTGACCAAAACAGTTTTTAGTCGTACTAACACGAAACAATAAGATATGCCCCAAACATTGTGGGTATATTTCGGGTGCAAAACGGATTCATCCGGACCCGGTTTTCAACTTTGTCTGCTGTAGGCCTTTTCTAGTAGTGTCCGAACCCAGAAAAGTCGTTAAAATTTGGCCGAAACATTTTTCAGTTGTATTGATAAAAAACAATAAGAACTGCAACCCAAACATTGTGGGTATATTTTGGTTGTAAAACCTTGTTGGCACCTTTCGAGTGTCAAACGGAGTCATCCGGACCCGATTTTCAAGCATTGTTGCTCCAGGCCTGTTGTGGTGATGTTCGAACCCGAAAAAGTCGTCAAAATTCTACCGAAACATATTTTAGCCGTACTGACAAGAAACGATATGAAATGCACCCCTGATATTGTGTACATGTTTCAAGTGCAAAATGGAGTCATACGGGCCTGATTTTCAACTTTGTATGCTCCAAGCCTATTCTAGTGCTGTCCAGACCCGACAAAGTCGTCAAAAGTCGACCGAAAATTTTCTCAGTCGTACTGATGGTAAATGATAAAAACTGCACCCAAAATACTGTGGGTATGTTTCGGGTACAAAACTGAGTCATTTGTGTCAAGTTTTCAACTTTTCCTGCTCTAGTGTTTTCTGGGCTCGAAAAAGTCGTTTAAAATTGAGCAAAATTTTTTTCAGCCGTACGGACGAGAAACGATAAGAACTGCATCACAAACAGTGTGGGTATGTTTCAGATACAAAACCGATTTGTCCATGCCCGATTTTCAAGTTTGCCAGCTCCGGGCCTGCTCCGTTAGTGTTCGTGCCCGGAATATTCGTCAAAATTCGACCAAAATAATTTTCAGTCGTACTAAGAGGAAATGATAAGAAATGCACCCCAAACATCGTGGATATGTTTCGGGTGCAAAACGGAGTCATCTGAACCCATTTTTCAACTTTGCCTGCTCCTAGCCTGTGCCTATGGTGTTCAGACCTAAAAAAGTCGTCAAAATTCGACTGAAACATTTATCAGCCGTATTGACGGGAAATGATAAGAACCGTATCCCAAATACTATGGGTATGTTTCGGGTGTAAAATCGAGTCATCTGTATCCAGTTTCCAACTTTTCCTGCTCTAGTGCTTTCCGGGTCTAGAAAAGTCCCCAAATTTTGATTGAAATACTTTTCAGCCTTACGCACGTGAAATGATAAGACCTACACCCCAAACGGTGTAGCTATGTTTCGGGTGCAAGACCGATTCATCCAAGCCCGGTTTTAAACTTTGCTTGCTCTAAAGCTGTCCGTGCTCAAAATAGTTGTCAAAATTTAACGAAAACAAATTTCATCTGTATTAACAGGAAACAATAAGAAATGCATCCCAAACATTGTGGGTATGTTTCAGGTGCAAAACAGAGTCGTCCGGGCCCTGTTTTGAACTTTGTATGCTTAAGGCCTATTTCGGTGGTGTCTAGACCAGAAAAAGTCGTCAAAATTTGACTGAAACATTTATCGACTGTATTGATAGGAAACTATAAGAACCGCACCTCAAACAGTGTTGGTATGTGTCGGGTGCAAAACCGAGTACTCCAGGCCCGGTTTTCAAGTTTGCTTGCTCCGGTGATGTCTATGCCCGGAATAGTCATCAAAATTTGACCAAAATAGTTTTTCAGTCGTACTAATAGGAAATGACAATATATGCGCCCCAAACATTGTGGGTATGTTTCGGGTGCAAAACGGATTCATCCGGGCTCGGTTTTCAACTTTGTTTGCTCCAGGCCTGTTATTGTGGTGTCCAAACTCGAAAAAGTCGTCAAAATTCGATTGAAACATTTATCAGCCGTATTGACGGGAAATGATAAGAACTGTTAAAATAAGTGTTTGGCCTAAGTTCAAGAGGGGGGGGCGGGGTGAATTGAACCCTTTTAAAATCTTTTCGCAAATTTGCTTTTCAATGTGAGAATACAAAAT
>Ga0209489_106130_pt1 | contig 19715 bp, 10 predicted proteins | sample SiratrowhiteBW_FD_187527 | JGI IMG/M metagenome (GOLD analysis project Ga0209489, IMG submission 187527) | Root nodule microbial communities of legume samples collected from California, USA - Siratro white BW (SPAdes) (version 2) | ecosystem: Host-associated > Plants > Roots > Nodule | place...
AATTTATCAATAAGGATAACCATTCACAAAATTTTCATATTTTTATTATCTTTAAATTAAATTAAATATTTAGATACTTTAATATTTTTTATCTCACAACTAATTTTAAATTTATCCTCACCATTTTTAATTAAATTTTTTAAAACATTATTTATATAGTCAAAATTTGATTTTTAAAAAATTAACTTCTCATATACTACAATAAATATTTATACTATTTTTTTTATTAAATTTTACGTTTTATCAAATAAAAAAGTCACACATAAATTAAAAATTTTATACTTTAAAACAAAATAAAATTTAAAAATTTAAAAAATAAAAAAAAAACCCTCTCAGAATTCGGTTCCTAGGAAATAGAATTTTGATTGGTTATAAATTTCAAAATTGTAAAATTTGAATTGAGAATTCTGCTTCCCGAAAGTAGAATTCTGATCATGCACAGTAAATGGTGTTAGTTTGGTAAATAAAGTTCAATAGGTGTTATTTGGGAAATTATTTTTTAAAATAGTATTATTTTAGTAAAAATTTCAGTTGGTGTGATCCAACTCAATCCTTCCTTCTAAATCTTTAGTCTTTTAGAAAGTCCTACATAATAGGCTTCCTATTGATAGGAATGTCTAAAAAAAGAGAATTATATTATACTTTATGTATTCTTTGTGCAAGGAACACAAAAAAAATATTTTCATTTATTTTTTATTGTCTTTTTACTTCTTTTTTTGGACTTGACTTCAAAATGTCTTCCATGATTTTACTAACACTTTGTGTTAGGTATATAATATCTTTTCTTAAGTTTGTAGGGAGGTCCTTGATTAAGGATATGAATATTTGTCTATTTTGAAGTTATGGTATTAGTAGGCCTAGCAAGGTTTTAACCCATATAAATGATTTGATTTGGAATTTTCCTGAGATGGGTTGGATTAAAATTAATGGGTTGGATTAAAATTAATACTTATAGTATTTTCAAAGGCTTTTCTGAGATAGGTTAGATTAAAGTTAATACTTATAGTATTTTCAAAGGCTTTTCTGGTATTGTTGTTTATATTGAGATCTTTAGATGGAGTAGAAAGAAATACATTAAGAGTTTTTTTTTAACAAATTTAATATTCATAATTTCTTGTATGTTAAAATCAGGGGTGTTATTCTCACCATTGAACATGCTGGTTTTAGGAAGCTTTTAGTTAAAAAGTAAGTGACTCTTCTTTATTTTATCAAATTTGATTATGTGTTAGGTTGATTTCTTGTCTTTTAAAACAAGAGATGGAGAAAGTATTTGAAAATTTGTGAAGACATTTAATTCAATTTAATTCAAGGTTTCTCATGTCAAAACAAATATATATTATATTTGTTTTGACTTCTTACACCGTAACTCGTTATTATATCCATTATAACTTATTTTTTAGAATATCTGATAGTTTTCAGTATCCGATATTGATACTACTGTTTATTACAAACCACTCTAGTCAAGCACGAGGTCTAAATAATGATGACAAGTTGGACGCGTCTCATGCAAAAGCAAACTAAGCGATGTAACAGTGTCACGCAAACAGTTGTTCGTACAAATTGATGTGATGTAATGTGTCAGATGTGACTATTTTGGCAAACTCTAATAAATGTGACATAATGTTATGCAATGAGAAGGCATGTCGAAACATCTTGTATATAACACGAGTTCAAATGTTTTTTCTCAAACTAGCAAAATGGTTGAGTGGATGAAAATGTGGTAGCCTATATGCTCTATGCATGAAAATGTAGCTCCCGTGACAAATATTAATTTGGTGACACTTTGAGTTTTGTAGTGTGTTATGCTAAGGTTAGACCATTTAAACCAAAATCAAACATTAGAGAGTAAATATCATTGTCCGAACCAATTTATTATAGAAAAAGAATATTACAAAGCAGAATAATTATAATTAAAATAATAGTTATCTTCTCATGACTAATCAGAAATTACTCGTGAAACATGGCCCAACAAATGGTCAGGGCCAGAAAGGTCTAAAAGCTTTTGTATTTTGTCGGAAACCTTTTCTCCATTTCCCTTCTCTTGAGCATTTATCATGCACGCCTAGCATCCCTTAAACCTCAAAAATTGGAAGCCAAAATGCTAGGATAACTTTACCACAATGCCCAATGCAACTATAATCCTTACAAGAAGTAAATTGAAAGTGTCGTGTAACTTCAAAGAAGAAATTGTTAATCACTATTAATTTTTGCTGATTATTTAGAAGATACAATCACTAATAACTGGTCTTCTATATAAAAAATCAAGATTTGCAGCACCTTTTCAACAGCTTAGGAAAGAACTATAGTTTTGCCGCATAACTGCTCCAACTCACCTTCCAAAATTTTATACAAGTTTGCTTTGTTCCGCCTATAAATCCAAGCTTTGGTATCCCGATCCCAATCAAACCTTGACGGACCACTGCACAAGACAAGTCCAAGAGATCATTACATGTCATCCTGATAATTCAATGTAGCCACTTTGATCCTTGTTATATGGCAGATGAAGTAAATAAACAGAAGTAGCATGCAGAAAGTTATTCTAGCAAAGTAAAACTGCATTTGAAGACTTGCAATGGCATAAAAACCGCAAAAATATCAACGCTACACTGAAGATAAAAGCAGGGAGGGTACATATATGACTATAAGATACCATCCGTTGTGGTACTAACTGACAAGACTGGGCAGAATTATTATACACACGGTAATAATATCTCTAACATGCAAAGGACTGTACCTATTTCATAAATACTCCTGTCTTGTCTGATCTCAGTTTATAAAATGGGTTATTGGTAATTTTTTTATTGAAGAGAAAAACCTGTAGCCTGGCATAAAATAAGACTACAAGTGGAACAGTTTAAACAAAGAAATTAAACTAATAGTAGGATTGACTAAGTTCTACCAATAAGATACACAAATTCCAAAGAATTGTCTGAATATACTCTCTAACAGACTATTATTAACTCAAGTTGATTGAAAATGACTATCGCTAGTCCGATTTTTATTTAATGAGTCTAACTCATAATGTTATTATTTTGAATAAATTTGAACCAAATAATAGTGTGTGTTAAAATACTTATTTTTAAAGAGAATGTTTTTAACACCATTTGGTTGGCTATCACCAATATTCTCTTTTCTCCATGTTCATTCTCACACTCAAACGTAAGGATTCTGAAGAAGTCTATGTATAAGGCTCCGGTAAAATTTATTCGTATGGGATTTTATACATGAAGCCACATGTATAAAGACTAAAACCTTGAAAAAATTCTAGCTAAAAAATTGACCATAAATAGACAGATAACACACACAATACCTCAGTGGAGAAGACAGCCAAAGTTGACGATTTGGTGTTTGTTTGTTCAATACATAGGTGCCAAGATCGCCAAGTTTTACGGTCAAAACATCATTCTGAAATGGAAAGCCATATAAAAATAATAATATACCACCACACAAAGAAGCCACTTAAAAGTAGGAAGAAAATAATTAAAATTTTGCAAGTAGTAGGAAGAAAATAATTAAAATTTTGCAAGTAGTAGGAAGAAAATAATTAAAATATTAGAAGAGAAAAAACTAAAAAAGCTATTTATTTTATACGGACCAAAAAGTAACACAATTTTATTTAAGCAAATCTTATCATATTATAAATTCAATTGTTCAAAATAACCACCTGATAAACAATACAACTTCATGTTTTACATCTAATATACGTAATGTTTTAAGATAGTTTTTTGTTGACAATTAATTTTTAATTATCTATCCTTTATTTATAACTTATTCTAACAAAAAAAAAAATACTTACGCCATAGTCTATGTCAAATCCATCAACTTCAACTAAGTCTCCATAGTCCTGTCAGGCAACAAAAAAGAAAAATGAATACCAAACATAGCTTAAAATTCAAACAATATGAATTGATTGCGTTGGGGCTGTCAACTTCCACAACCACACTTAGACAATCTTCCAATGAAACCCTTTTTATTTCGAGCATAATTTATTTTGCTCTGATTTCATTTGTCAAAAATGCAGGAGGTTGACAACTTAACCAAAAATTTGTGATGAACGAGGGACTTGTGATTGCCATATTACAAATTTAAGTTGGAGCAAACCACAAAGCAATGCTAGAGAGATACCTCTAGTTTCTCCTGTAAGCTATGTATTGTGGAATCAGCCAGTCTGTGAAATTCACCCTCATCCAGTAGAGAACTGCATTCACAATAATAGTTAGCAAAGTCACTTCCTCTTATTGAAAAAACAAAACAATTGCAATACCATACATCCAATGGAGAATTAGCACATGACTAACGTGAATTCTTAGAAATATGCTTTGAGAACTCACAAATCCATCATTGTCAAACCCCACCTAGCTCCAAAATTAATTAAATTTTATTTTTTTTTTTAAAAAAAAGGAAACCATGATTGGAATCGGGAAGCACTATGGCTTCCACGAATCAAATCTTAGTATTCAATCCAAGATTAAAACCACTCAAGCAGAAACATTTGGCCCACAGCCCATTTCTGCTGAAACCCTAATCAGTCAGCTCCCTTCTACCTACTAGCCACCACCTCTTTCTGAACGTGAAACCGAGATAAAAGGTGGCAGAGCTGACTGTCGACAGCACAGACACCACAAGAGATAGTGCAGACACTTTCTGGAGGTGGTGAGGTGATATGCTGGAACACTGGCGCTGTTGTCTACATAGAATTATCAAATAAGAAGACATTAGATGAAAAACAATTACATACCGGTAATCGATAGTCAGGGGGGCTTGAGATTCATCAAGATTAAAACTGCCAGAGCACAAGTTTCTAGAATAAGATGAGAAAGGAGGAAGAAGGCTATTTTTCCTGCACAGAGACGTGCATCCTGAAGCTTTTACAGAAAGGAATGGGACTGCATGTGTGGAAGAAGATGAAGAAGGCGGTAACAGTTGCAAAAGCCTGAACAGCCTTCTCTGCAAAACCAACTTCGAGGCCATAGCTTTTTTCACGTCAGCTGCAAATATAAAATTTAACTTATGATGAGTTGTAATAATAATAATGAAAAAGAACCAAGTAAACATAGTATTTGAAGAAATGAATTTACCTATGGGTGTGCACGGGTATCTTTAGCTTTAGGGGTTTGCAAGTGTGAAATCTAAATAAAATGGTACACCTGTAGACTACTATTTATGACCTGTAATAGAAGGTAACAACCGGTTAACTTACACATTTTAGTTTGCTGATTACTTTTGTTTAAAGACCCGGACTTATGTGAAAATACTACATGGCAGTGACAAAGGGTTGCTAGTCAAAACAAACACAATCAGTAACAGAGCACGCTAATCCTAGAGAGAGGTACTTGAGGGAGGTGTTGCCCCAGACGCCAAAGAAGCATAAGACAATTTGCATTCATTTTCAATGAACAAGGTACCAAAGTAACTAACCACCATAACTACATGAATAAACTTCAGGAAATGAGATACCAAGAAATCACTTGTTAATTTGAGCTCTGCGATGTACTGGAAAAATCATTTGACACCATCCCCTTAACATATTTTCTTCACAATATTGCATGTGAACCAGTAAAAATACATAGCATTAAGATTATGGTAATATCCTAAGCATGAAGTAGTCCCAAGTTACTTCATTTTAAAATGAAAATCTGATTTGCAGAAAAAAGAAAAATCTTAATACAACTTCCTCTCAAAACATTTCAACTAATTGATTATATAGTGATTTCAACATTGTATATGACTTATACAATATTTGTGTACAGTAACAGAAGAAGACACCATAATATATTTCAGTAGCCCGTATGCAACAACAAATTTGGACTCGGCTCTCCAATGAACCATATTCCTTTCAAACATTTCATCAAACTGTTTGGAGGCGAACATAAGAAGAAAATTAAATTATACAAATAACATACTAACCGCAAGCAGAAAGAACCGCAACCAGAAAGGACGAAGCACCACCACGCAACGAAACCACCGTAACAACAGTGCGGTGAATAGATATCAGAACAACGAACCCTAATTGCAGTGAGATTTTTTATTTTCACACAAGAGATGACGATCAACGGCGTCGTTTTGGGGTTAAAAACGAAAACCCTCTGGACTCCTAACTCGGTTGTAAACTGTGAATTGACCGAGTTCACAGCGAGTTTACCCAGTTTCCTCCACAAAAGAGTTCACTTCAGAGGAGTGGGAATGAAAATATAAACTCAGACCATTTTGTGAGTTAACTATCACAAGAGTTATTATTCTTATAATTTTTTGATGTTTTTACAGTTTTAATTTACTTTTATTTCTCTGTCACATTATCTTACCTCAAGTAGATAACTAATAATTTATCTGTTAACAAATAAGAGTACAAAATAATTTTGATTGAATGGAATGGAATAAAAAAAGAAAAAAGAAAAATGAGATTGTTTTGATTGATATGAAAAAATAAATTTAATTATGTATTAATATATTTAAAAAATAATTTATAAAATAAATTTTTAAAAATAATTTAATATAAAAATAAATTTCAAATAAAAATAAAAATTATTATAAATTTTAATATATAAAAAAGTTATATTCTAAAATAATAATAAATCAATAAAATTAATTAATTTAAATTTTAATATCAAATAATAATTTATTTTAATATATTATTAAAATAACATATTAATATTTATTTATTATTTTACTATTTCTTTTAATTATTTATTTACAAAATGTATTTATCAATAAAAATAAAGTATATATTAAAAGGTTAATTCATTAAAGATAGTTTTTTTAAATTGAGTAGAAGGTTTGAAGGTTAATGCTTTCTGCATTAATGTGTTTAGTCTTTTATGGTTTGCAGCTTCCCTCATTTCTCATGAAACAATCATTTGTTCCTGCATTAGTTTACTAAAATCAAAGACTAAAACTTAGAATACAAAATGTATAATATCAAATTCTTATAAATGTTTTATTTTGTACACTTTTTGTACATGGACAGAATAAAATCCCCACAATGAGCTATTAGACAGTTGTGTTGTGAACCAACTTCATGGTGTCTTTATATGCAGTGAGGAAGAGGTACAATTTCCCAAATGTGTTATTAATTAAATAGCATCAGTAAGGTCACACATAGAATGATATATGTGATAATTTCTTAATGTGTCTATTAAGATTTGGTAAATTTATCAGTAGTTTTCTTAAAGTTTATCAGCAGATTGACCTCACTTTTTCAAACCATTAAAAGTTTTACTAAACTTTTTGAACACTTATTTTTTCATCAATATGTGAAAATTTTGCATCATACAGTTGGTTCTGGAACAAATAAACTACCACAACTGTTTCTGCATTCTCAACAAATAAACTTTCAACTTCTCAATTATTTGTAAAATGCAAATAAACACACAAGTCATTGACCATTAATTATGGTTCAAGGTTGTGCTATCATACCAACAGATACTAGAAAGATGTTATGTTGCATGGATTGATTACAAAGTAAAATAACCACAATTAATCTTCCTAATATGTGAAACTTCAACAGGATTATACTAATTATGGGATATGGTTTAAAATGTTTGAGTTCATTTTAGGAAAGGATTGCACAATCTTGGCAAGATTGTTAATCTTAACCAATCTTTCTCATCCTACATAAGTTATACTTCAAAATCTGTCCAAAATTAAAGCCTGAACAATAAAGAGAAAATAAATGTTAGCATCATGTACAAAATCATTTGAATCTTTGTGTGGATGGGAGGAAATACAATATCTTAAGACATACAAGGAAATTTTCATATGAACATAAAAATCAATATAATTTTTTTTTTTTTTGAGTTATTAAGGTCGAAAGTATTGCTGGTGTAAAGAGATAAGAAAAAAACTATAATTCAATCACAATCTAAAATAAAAAAAAATAAACTAGATCGAAAGAAAGAATCATAAATAATTTAAAGAATGAAAAAATTATGAATCGGAAACATGCTAATAACGTAAAGAATGAAAAAATTATGAATGAGAAACATGCTCACAGAGGAGTTCAGCTCCAAAAATGAAAAGATCAAAGATTAAAAAGGGGTAGAGTTTGTTCTGAAAATCACTATAATGGCTTTGAAAGCTCTTGCATTTAGGATGGTCTGGAAAGACATTTGAGATGAAACCTTTATTTGAAGAAAAAAAACACTAAGGAGATGAAATCATGCTATAAAGAACCTTCACTTTACAATAGTTCTTTGGATTCAATTGAGATTGAAGTTGATAATTCATTTCAGAATTTTGTATCTCAAAGATAATTTTGTAATAAAATTTAGTATAAATTTTCAACTCAAAAAAAAAGAAAAGTCATATGTTAGTCAAGTTTTTCTCATTTGATATGACCCTTGAAATCCATTGCAGTTGAACCACAAAAAGATTATTAAACAAATGTAAAGGTTGAGTTTTACAAGTTAAAGTAATAAAGAAGTTCAAAAGAAACACACATTAAGAAAAAATTATGATAAAAAGTGTTAATGTCCATTCATTCACTAATAAAAAAACTAGTGATAGGTCAGTGACTAAATTAATGACAAATAATAACAATAATAAAAAAATAATAATAGTAATAATAATAATAATAATAATAATATTGATAATAATAATAACAATAATAATAATAAATATTTATTATTATTATTATTATTATTATTATTTATTATTATTATTATTATTATTATTATTAAATTATTATTATTGTACGTATGATGTATATCTGATATGTTTATTATTATTTTTCTTTAATTTTGGTATAATTACTTCAAAGTTTTATAAACTAAAATGAGAAGACTCTCCCAAAATCTCTCCCATTGATTTCCCAAATTGCCATTTAGAATATACGTTTCCCTTTAAATCACAGTACCCTCTAAAACCCTTCTCATCTCCATTTCGTTTGCGTTCATCTCATTTCGTCATCTTCACCCACTCATGCATGCCACCATTAGCTTCATAGAAGAAGGAACCCTTTATGCCGACGAATGAGAGGTCAATCTCCATAGGAGAGGGCAATGGTTTCACGATTTGTAAGGCATACTTCATTTTATTTAATTAATTGATTATACAATTATTCCTTTTATGGGTTCATTAAGTTAAAGCGAATAGGGGTTATTTTACACTACGAATTGTTTAAACCCAAAATTCCTCCAAGATGATGACGATGAATGATCTTTGTATTTTAATTATGGTGACTCTTTAATAAATGTAAGCAAATATTTTTTTGTTTTAATCAACATGTTCTTTTATTATGTCACAAATATTTTAATGACATTGTCTTTTTCGACGACCTTTTGTTATATATATATATATGCAATTTGTTTCCACACTTTCTTGTCCTATGTATAGATGTCAGACAAAAAAACGAACAAAACTAATTTTGAGAAATCGTTTATTAATACACCAACTAAATTAATTACCAAATAACAATAGACATGTTAGTTCTACTCCTTCAGTTAGAGGTCATTTTGGTGAAGCCCATTCGGTTAGACCACATGTTGGTCCTACTGCACGACATGGACCAAATGCTAATGGACCACACTTTCATTCAACTACTTTTGGACCACACTTTGACTCTACTACACATGTTGGTTCTACTCCACCAATGGGACCAAATGCTAGTACTCCACCTCTCAGAGCACATAGTACTGCACCACTTGAAGCATTAGATCCTAGTCCACTTGGTATTTCACCACAAAGTCTTCAAGGATCTAACCCTCAAACACATGAAACATTCGCTTCTGAGGATGATCAAAATGTATCAGATGTCCAAAGCACTAGTGAGTAACTTGTTTTGATAATTGATGGATATGGGTAAATCGCGTAAATTTTAACAATGTTTTCAAATTTTATATATAACATGCGTTTATAACTACAAATTTATGTACGTTCTTGCCTTCACACTTTGCAGCAAATGCCATTGGTGATATCTTCAAAAGCCATTATATTAAACCATGACCATCGTGGAAAAAGGTGTCAGAAATCAATAGAGAAGTGTGGTTCACAAAGTTCATGGCATGCATATATTTCTGTGTGTTAGTTTTTAACCTTAAAAGTAATTGATAATTTTTTATTTTGGTATAGTTCTAACCTGTTTTATTTTATTATAGAGAAAATATACTATTTCTCCACCTGACCATAGGTTGGCAAGAAGGAACCTTGAAATGCGAAGTACAAACATATTGAAAAATTTACTAAATAAAGCTCGCAATACAATGAAGAGGCCAAATTGGCTTGTAGAAGATGTATGGGATAATTTATGCCAACATTGGGGATCAAAACCATTCAAAGTGAAGAAAGTTTAGTTACAAAAGCGAATAAAGCTTCAGATTGTCAAGAATTTGGAGTTTCACTCCATACTGCTAGCTCTGTTAGCATTTCTCAGCATAAAGAAAATTTGGTAAATTTTTATTCTGATCTTTGTACTTTTGAAATCCTACTACACCATCCATGTAGTATTATAATACACAAGTACTACTTTAAATTTTTTGGTTATCTGGTGTAATGTTATAGTAGTTGGTGGTTTGTTTACTTATGTTTATGTTAAACTTCTACATGTCTTTGTTTGACATGGAAAATTTGAAGTTAACCTATATATGTGGATTATGGAAACTTCATGGCGTTTGGTTGTTGATAGCATACACAAAATTAGTTAGTTCCAATTTGTTTGCATGATAATATGTTGTTAAACTCATTCTATTAGTAAAATCTAGAAGTAAATATACATTTTCTTTGTATTTATGGTTTAATATTCTTTATTTCATTCATATATAACTTGAGAAACTATCTCTTTTGTTTTTGTGGTACATATTTTCATTTCTAAATTAATATTTTTATTCACCTTATCTTAGACAAAGTTGAATAGAAAACCTCCTACCCCATCAGAGTTGTTCCGTCATACACATCAACGGAAGAAGGACAAAACATGGGTGGATCAAAGATCAACAAATGTGGATGTAAGTCACATAAATGTCATATGTCAATTTTTCTAACACTAGTATATTTTTTTCTAATGTATTACCAATTTTATTTTGATGTTCATAGGTAGTGTTTACCCGTGTATGGGAAAAAGCATTCCAATCGGCATATGTTATAGGAGTGTCTCCACCTGATGAATTACAGCTTTGGTGTAAAGTTGTTGGAATTAACAAAGACAAGGTGTATAGACTTGGATCTGAGTTAATCAATGTAATTGGGAGACAATTTTATCAGGATTTTACATCTTCATCTGTGCAGGTCATGAAGGAGGAGATTGAACAATTAAAAAACAAGTTACTTGTAGTTGAAACTGAAAGGGGTGAACTTCGTGAAAGAATACAAATTCAGCAAAATAACAAAATGTTGCATCTTTTGATGGAAAAGATGGATTTCCAACCTTCTGAAATATGAATTGTACTTTATTTGTCCTTAAATTTGATCTTTATAGCACTATTGTATTGTGTTGATTGAATCTTTGTTATGTAACATCATTATAAACTTTTTTGGATGATTGACTTCAAAGATATGTCAAATTTGATCTTTTGTATTGTTTGCATTGAATCTTATTAAATCTTAATTATGTATCATCATTATAAACTTCTTTAGATGATTGACTAAAGAAAAATTATCAATATCAAATTTTTGTTATTATGATGAAATTGTACAAATATTACATTTATTAGGTTTATATTGTTTGAAAAATAAAATTAAAATTGAAAAAGAAAAATATTAGTGACCGAGTTAGTGATTATTAAAATTAGTCACAAATTTGGTCACTAATTCGATCACAGATTTGGTCACTGATTCGGTCATAGAATTAATCACTGATTTGGTCACTAATTTAATCATTATACATCAATGATAAAAATAATGACTAACACTGTTTGATCACTAAATCGGTTATTGTTTTAATCAATGACTGATTTTGATCATTTAGTGACCAACCAAATTTTTTGTCACCATTCACCAGTTTTTTTCAGTTGTGTAATACAAAATTAATTTTTGCTAAGACAAAATTAAATTTTTTGATACAAAATAGATTTTTTATTACAAAAATTAATTTTTTAAACAAATTTTATTTTTAATACAAAATTATTTTTTGTTAATTCCTATAAACTAAGAATAATATTCCCAATAATAACAATATTTTCATAAATTAAAGAAAATATTCTCATAACCTAACTACAATATTCCTATAAATTAAAGCTAGTGTACAATATAATTTTGAACTTAAGAATGAAAAATCTATGTACATAAGAAAAATATCTAAGTATTATGTCTTTATCGTTTCCTGTATACAACACACGGACGTCTAATATAGGTTGCTCTCTCATCCATGACATCACAAATTAACTACAATGTATTCTAGATTCTCTCCCATGTTGGAGTATCTTCATAAATATATCCACAGTCAATCATGTATTGCAAGATGTCGACTATCCTCCTTAATATATTATACTAAATATATTAAAATAAATAACCATAGTAAATGAAAATAGATATATAATAAACCGACTTAATTACGCACTAAATAAAAATGCTCCTATTGTGACTCGAGTTGTGTCTTACCATCATCCAGATCATGTGGTCGACAATGTGGTAATAAAGACAGTCGATCTTCATCCGCCCCACAAAGTATGTTAGGATGTAACACAAATTTGAATCAACACATTATGGTTGCACATGTAGATGGATGTGTAGTCAGTGTCACACCCGTGACGAGGTAGTTAGAAAAGTGCAACCACTTGTCATCTACTACGGCCACAACACCACCTTCATATGCAATGGGAGGTCAAGGAATAGTCTGTCATACTCATATTACTGTAAGACACGTTCGGGCAAATGACGATGTATGCATGTACTCAAATGAATGTATCTAGAGAATATCAATATAAACTCGAAAGACCTACTACAATAATGATTTTGTAAGGACTCCAAATAACACCAATATGGGAGAGACCAGTTAACTAGATACATATAGTGCTAATTGTGCATATATAGACAATCACGTATCTTGCAAACTAAGGGTGAACCTCTTGATACGTGAGACTCATATCCCTATTCCCATTCTTGGGAAGTACTCATATTCACACCTGTCACAATTTGAAGAATACATATTTATTACTTACTTAATATAAATCTAAGTGGTTCAAATAATGTATATTATTTATCTATAAAAGTATGGCATAACCACCCAACTGCTTTGTTTGCACAAAGCATACATCTCCTAGTTGGTCATACATATGGGTGAGTGCAACAACACCCATGAGTACTAATTCCACAAGCATAAAATAGGATTGAAATTGTACAATTTAGAATCTTTCTAGATCATCTGATTTGGAATAAACCACCATTAGTATAACGTAGAGTAATTCACAAAAATCAACATCTTCAAGCGACGTGGTAAGATAACAAGGTTTGAGACGGTCCTTTGGAGAATAACATTGTTCTAACAAGACTTCTTACACACAAACAATGCCCAAGAAATGCAGTTGTACGATGTAAAAAAAATAGAAGTGCGATAAAGAAGGAAGATGAAGTAAAAGAGAAAACAAAATAAGTAAAGTTATTTTTATGAAGTAAATCAGAAATACTTTTAACATTTCACCATCCATATCGCAAATTGAAATGAGTATACACTACAATGTCCTTTACTTAAACATTCTTACATGCTTATTTTATTTAATCCATTAGTAAAGGTTATTTTAAAAATAGAATATGCATGTGAAACACAAAATGACATGAAATACGAAGATTGAAATGTGTAATTGTAACAACACACAATTTTTGAAAAGAGTAAGTTAATTGTAAAAAAAAAGGTTTTAAGAAATACTATAAATAAATATTATAAGAGATAATTTATTACATTACAAGAAAAAGGTTGTTTAGAGATCAATTTTTAGCTACCAAATGAAATGGTTATTAATTGTAACCAAAATAGTCACCAAATTAGATTTTGGTTGCTAAATAACTACAAAATAGAAGTAATGATTGAATTTAGTAACCAATTAAGTCAAATAATTGGTATTTAACATTAGCTACCAAGGTTTTAGTGACCTATACCATTAGATCTAGATTAGTCTCTAACTTAATTAGATACCAATTTAGAATCTAATAGCATAAGTAACTAAAAACTTTGGTAGCTAATGTTAGATACCAATTATTTGACTTAATTAGTCACTAAATTCAATCATTACTTCTATTTTATAGTTACTTAGCAACCAAAATTTAATTTGGTGACTATTTTAGTCACAATTAGCAACCATTTCATTTGGTAGCTAAATATTGGTCTCTAACTAGCTTTTTTCTTGTAGTGTTAGTTAAAAAACAAATTTCAATATTCTTTTAACAAGGTTTGTAAAAGGATAATAAGTATGTAATAGGTGTAATAGTTTAGAAAATCAATTTTTTTTTATACTAGTTAATTTTAATTGTGTTTCTTTAAATTTCATTGTAATAACAAGATTACATAACTATTGTTTCACTATTACTTTTATTTTATAAAGAATATACAAAGGTACTCTTTATTATCTTCTTAACTCCTCTCATGATGAATAAGGCAACTCTTTAGTCTTATTATATCATTAAAAAACTAAAAGAAGATTTTCATCTTCAAAATTTAGTTAGACATATATAATTTGCTTCTTCGTATTTTTTTTTAACCAATATCAAACTATCACACAAGTATTATCTCTTTCTAGTGACATAATATCTGTTTTTTTAACATTTTTAAAAGTTTTGTTAAAAATATATAATGCTTAAAAATAAAATAAAAAAATTACTTTTTATTATTTTAAGATAACTATTAAATGAAAAATCCCTCACTCTTTTTTATTCAATATCTTCCCTCTCTCAAATAATATTGTTTAGCTAAACAACAATGAGGTAAAATAATATATCTTACTTTTTTTAGCATTCCTCCTTTCTTACTAAAAGAATTGTAATTTTTCTTGATCAGAATGTTACTTTCTCTCGTCTATCTTGACATATAAATATACTTAATCTTTTTGAAATAATATTATTAGGATCAATTATCGTATTTAAAATATTGTTTGTTTTGAAACTCAGACATATAAATATACTTAATAGTTTTGAAATAATATCATTAGGATAAATTATAATATTTAAAATATTGTTTGTTTTGAAACTCAGAGTTTATAATAGTTTTGTTTTTCAAAAAACATTTCGGAGGGTTAAGAAATGAATGTATATTTAAATTGTCTTTGACCTCGACTCTAAGCGATATGGGAAGCTCCCTAGTTGAAGTTTCAGAGAATGACGAATCGTCTTTAGAACCATTTTCCATCTAACAAACAATGTCAATGTTTCGACCTGAGATAAATTGTTAAGAGATACGTTTTAAAAACAAAACTAAGACACATTTTAAGAACAAAAATATGACAAAGTTTCAAGCTCTAGAATAGACAATACCTCAGATATGGTGACTGACACTAACGATTTTATTTTAATGAATTTGATATGGAAACATTGTTGTTCAGTTATGCTCAATAGTTCCATATTGTTTAGAATTTAAGGCCAACGACAATTTAAATACACCTTATTCTTTTAACCTCATGAAATATCTCTTTAAGGTAAATTTGTGATAGAATTTCAAACTCTAAGTTATATAATACCTCATTGACCTTAATGATCTTATCTCAAGTTGAAATTGAAAAACGTAATTTACTTTAACAATTTTATCACAATGAATTTGAGATTAAAATATACAAAGATAAGTTTTATCTTATCAAATTGATTTTATAAGATTAAGTTAAACTTAAATTTTATTTTTTAATATTCTAATAACAAAGAAAGGAACCAATATTTTAAAAAAGTTTGTAGAGATATTTTCAAAAGAAAGAAAAGTAACAAAATCTTATGAAAATGAATCGGTATGCGTAATAATATTGTGATATATTTTCAAAAGAAAGAAAAGTAACAAAATCTTATGAAAATGAATCAGTATGCGTAGTAATATTATAACTCGGACTTGACAAGAGTTCACCAGCATTATATAATAAACACTTGAAACCTTTGTATTCTTTTTTAATAAGCATATATACATACATATTTTCAAGCCTTGTCTACCCAAACCCATCCATGTTTCAATCATTTTCCTCAAACCCACTTTTTCCCTCTTTTTCTTAGCGTCCTTTTCGTCTTTGCTGATAAATGTTGGCAGTAGCATTGTCTTGGAATAGTGGAATAATGGTAGTTTTCTTGATTCACGGTTAATTTTGCAATAATAATGGTAGTGCATGCAAACAATGAATGTGTACCGGTGATAATAGTATATGTCTCAATATTACAATTTTCCTTTTGTATTCATATTATACGTAGGATATATCATTATTTATTATTAGCACAAATGTTACGTAAGAAAAAGTCATAACATTTTGGAATAAACTACAAGAAAAAAGCTATTTAGATACCAATTTTTAGTTACTAAATAAAATAGTCATCAAGATAATTGGTATCTAACATTAGCTACCAAGGTTTTAGTCACTTATATCATTAGATTCTAAATTGGTATCTAATTAAATTACAGACTAATTTAGAATTTAATGATATAAGTGGCTAAAACCTTGGTAGCTAATGTTAGATACAAATTATCTTGACTTAATTGGTCACTAAATCCAAACATTATTTTTATTTTGTAGTTATTTAGCAACCAAAATCTAATTTGGTGATTATTTTGGTCATAATTAGCAACCATTTTATTTGGTAGCTAAAAATTGATCTCTAAATAACTTTTTTCTTGTAGTGATATGCTTATAACATTTTTTTTACATATAAATGAAATATATGTTTATAACATTTTTATAAAAGTAATAATTATTGAATTCAAATACCTCAATCATTAATAACTTCAAATAAAATTAATAAAATTAAAATTTTTATCTTAAGATTATCTTTTCATTATATAAAAAACAAAATGTTAACATTTGTAAAAAAATAATTATTTATTCATATATATATATATATATATATATATATATATATATATATATATATATATATATATATATATGAATAAATAATTATTTTAGTACAACACATGTTAATATTTTTTAAGTATATATATGCCTTATTTTCACTTCAAATTTAAATTTATATTTTTAGGATTAATCATTTTATTGGAAGTAATATTTATTTTGAAACTTAAATTTTTATCATAATTTTCAGAGGAAGATGTATATAAATTGTTTCTAGTTTTGATTCTTAAATAATATAAAACTATTAGATATATTAGAACAAATAACTTAATTGAGATACGAGGGAAACAAGAGCTTACTTTTAAAATCACTTTTTCATTTCCCCATTCAAGGGCCAAGGAAATGATGACTCTTCTTTGAAATTATTTTTCCATTTTATAAACAATATTAATGTTTCAACCTAAAATCTGTTGAGATAATATAGTTAGAATTAATCGCTGTATCCAAGATATTGTCTCTTTGGAACTTGGATGTGTACTTTTTAATTGTTTTTTTTATCAAAAAATAATGAATTAAATAAAATAGAACATTTAAGGGATGTTCCAACTCTAATAAAAAAATGTTTATACCAACAACCTTGTGGTTACATTGATACCCTTCCTACGTTACAGACGACTTAGTATCAGAGATTAACCTTACAAAATAATTCAATAACTTCTCATAACAACCACATAATTACATAAGTTTTGTTTCATCCTACAACAATTCCTAAGCTACAATTGCACCCACCTTACTTACAAAAACTTATCTAGTGTCATGTATGACTTTGCAGGTTACCTCATTGCTTCATCAATGATGTCACTTGATTTGTTTTGAACATTATTTCCTGTTATAGTAATTCTTGTTTTCTTCCTTCGACTTCCCATCCCCTTGGTCGTTCTACTTCCATGACCCTTCTTGTTGCTATATTTTTCTTGTGAGACTTTGTGTTACACGTGTGTTTCCTTCATTTTCAATTTGCAATTATGCATTTCATTCCTTTGGTACTCTACCTTGGTCTTCCATATCTGTGAACTGGTCCAGTTGAAAAATTCTAAATACTTCCAACACGCAATTCCTTTTAGATTGTTCATACATACACTGCTCTTCCATTTGCCTAGAAATAGCATATCCATACACAAATCCATTTGGGTCTTACCCGAAGGAGATTCATCCTATTACAGGTGTTAATTTACAGATATATAAAAATTTAGAGAAATGAAGGGATGCAAATTGGGATGAACTTTGAATCCTAATCGTCCAAAAGGAAAAGGAAATGTGTTTCTGCATTTTTATATTTTCATCTGAGAGTGAAAGGATCAATGATGATGAGGATCCAGACCACCAAAACTTAGATAGTTGGACAACTTTCATTTAATGTAATGTTTTAAGACATTGTATAGGAAAATAAAATCAGTTATTGTATGTAAAATTCAATTTTTTTTTTGTTTTATACTTTATCCTTAACTGCACCATACAAAATTATTATTATTATTATTATTATTATTATTATTATTATTATTATTATATTAAATTATATTATTTTAATGTTTTTAATATCATTGTTTTAATAAACTTATACATATTTTTAAAGTTATATTATTTAATGTGATATATTTTGCTAGTATCTTTTTCAAGCTTGAAAAGAATCTAAAGAACATTCAAATTTAGGTATATGAACCACACATAAGATCCAATAATTGACCATACATATATCAAATCATTTACACAACAATAGTCAACAAATTGTACACGCATGATATATGATGGGAAGAGAGTGAACAATCATTATAAATTAAAAAAATATTAAAAACCCTTAAGCAAAAATAGGTTATGTGAAATATACATTGAATATTGTCCATTTTAAAATATTTTACTTATTTTTTCACACATATTTGTTCAACACCCATCACGAAGAAGCACATAATTCAAAAAGTTGTACGGTTCTATGTTAGTGAGAAAAAACAAGTGGTTATTGAGAGCATCGGTAAAAAAAGAAACAAATGTGGGGTATTTTTATCTGTGAATTTGTAGAACACTACTAAATTTAAAAAATGAAAAGAAAAGACTGAAACTGTAAATCAATCAGCAAATTTATATATTTGGGGACCATAATCATAATAAATTAAATGTAAGAACTTATTCTAATGTTTGAAAAAAAAATATATGAAATTAAATTATATTTACTCGAAAAGAAACTTATGAGTTTCTATCCTATATTTTTCATAATATTTCTCATGAACCAATATTTCATAAAAAGAATTTCTGAATAATAATCATTATTCTCTTGAATTTGTAACACTTTCAAAAGAAATTCCTCCTCACTCATATGTTTGGCACATGTTATGTTAGGCTTCACCCATTAAAGGAGTGGTGGGAACCAATCCAAAGTGATGCGACATGAGTGGATGTCAGGCTCACTCATAAATTATTAGTTAATTACCAACACGTATTTATATTAATATTTAGATGCTTTTAAATTTAGAAAATTTAAGCTAAATTTATATTGTTTATGTTGCAGGTGTAACAATCTAAAAATTCTATAACTTTTGTTTGTTAACAAGTATTAACATCTATTTAAGGTTCAAGATACTACAAAAAGTGTTCAGATACATCAGAGTTATGTATAACTATTCTCATGACAAAAGGAAAATCATCTCAAGGTCATAGAGTCTTTAACTACAACAAAAACATATATACAAGACAAAAGGAGATCGATTTAAGAGTATATCATCTTTAAGGTGCTCCTAAACCTGCATCTGCACCTGCTCATGTACATAG
>Ga0209489_106134_pt1 | contig 19700 bp, 5 predicted proteins | sample SiratrowhiteBW_FD_187527 | JGI IMG/M metagenome (GOLD analysis project Ga0209489, IMG submission 187527) | Root nodule microbial communities of legume samples collected from California, USA - Siratro white BW (SPAdes) (version 2) | ecosystem: Host-associated > Plants > Roots > Nodule | place: USA...
TATATATATACTTGTAGCCTGAGAATAACTACAGAAATATTTTATTTTATGACAGATTTTAGATGCAATATTATACTTAATCAGAATTAAAGTTCACTTATTAAGAACTACAATAATAATAATAATATATATATACCGACACTTTTTTAAGTTTTTTCTTTCTTTTTACTGTAAGCATAATAAACTAAATATAAATGAGAATAGAAAGAGACTAAAAGGGGAAATGGGTTAGTGGACAAAATTAGATTGAGTTTTGTGCTTGGAAATACAGTTGATGGCAATTCCTCACCCACCCCGTCCAACATGGGAATACAATTTAGGGTAATGCTACCCACCCCAAAACCCTAATGGTATATATATATATATATATATTTGTGATTTTCCATAATCTCCATGTCAATTAAGAAATATAAAGGGGAAGAAAAATCAAAATAAATAATAATCAAAACCCATTAGAATAGAAATTAAATTGAAAAAAAAAACTAAAAAAAGAAATTAAGAAAAGAAAAGAAAAAAGTGATGAATAGGGAAAAAAGGGTTTAGAACTTTAGATAAGTTAACAAGGATACAATTAACACGATGGAAAGTTACTTGTTCTTAAGCAGTGGTTCTACCATAATGGAGCACCATGACATGATCTGAGGTTGAGGAATCTGAAAGCAAAGCTCTTGTGCTGTCTCTGGGACTCCAAATGTTATCCCTCACATGCTGCAACGTCAAGAAAGGTAAAAGTTGCTGCCCTCTGCATGTTATCTCTATCTGCAACAGTGATTCATTCATTACACATTTATTGATATCACTATTCTTATTATTATTATTATTTTTACTATCATTCTTCATTATTGTCATCTTCCACATACACCATCACGTGGCTACACAGTGATATATCCACCACCACAAGAAAACAATTATATGTGTAACAAAAAAGGAGCAAAAGAAATAGAAATACACAGTACACATGCATGACCCTATTGGCCATGGTTAAACTCATTATACATATCATCATCACAACTTTACATCTAGTGCGTTATTATAACAAATTATAGTTATAATGTTCATTTTCCATTTTTCCAAATTTTATCATTTTCTTTACCTTTTTATGTTCATTATTTTCATATACTAAAAACCATCATTATGTTTACTTCCCATATATAATCCCAATATTTTTATCTCCCTTTACGCGACGCCTCGCTTTAGTTTACTTTCAAGTAAAGACTCCACTGTTTCAACTATATATATATAGACAGGGTTTAGAGAAATAAAAACAGAAACAACCTGTTAAAAGGAGATATAACTATAATTATACTCAGCATTTGACTCTTAATTAATGTTTTACAATATTATTAACTTCTTACACTAACTGCCACATTATTAATTGACCCTGCATTTAATTATTTAGATGCACACAGCTATAGAAATTCTTGAAAATCAACCATGAATCTAGAGTTTTTCATAGACTTCTGGACTGATATAGTTTTGACCCACAACAGAAATCACTGAATTAGGTGGAACTAACCAAAGTATAGATACAGTGATATTCAAGAAGAAAATCTTGATACATATATAATGAGAAAAAACTTGAAAAAGAAAATGTGATTTGTGCAGATATATATATATATATATATGTATGTATGTAGTGAAGATGAAATCAGTATGAAGTCATGCTTTGTCAGTGGCTTACGTCTAGGGCCTACTTACCAAGGCATAAGATCTTTGTAACTTCTACTTTACGCATAAGATTGATCCACACAGCTCTCCACTTTCCTATTTGATTTTAATGTTTGAGAAAAGTAATTTTCTTTAAGGCAAGAGATTCCTAAATCCTTAAGCATGCACGCATATTTGGGTCAGCGAGCAATCGTGGAAATGCCCACCCAACCCACGATCTCAAAAACTGCCCTCTCTTTAATCATTATGAGGGCCCATTCAGACTTTGCTCCCAAGCCATAATCATCATCCCTTAGACTTCAGTCTTTTCTTTTCTATATAATATAATGCTCCAACACTATTATTCTATATATATAAATATATCTTATCAAATGCTAATGCTACTAATATCATAACAAATACCCTCCTCTCTCACTAATCACCTCTTAGTAATAAACTAATATAAACACCATAACGTACAATATATTATATGATGCAATGGTGGATCCATGAAGCACGGCGAAGAATAGGCAAAGCCACAATCTAGAAAAAAAAACTGTGTAATTTAATATAATAAATATTCTCTTCTTCGTTTCCTCCTTTGAAGAGACCTAATCACGCGTTTATATATTACTAAATTTTCCATGCTCATCATGCACGTCTCCATCACGTTGCGCCACCCAAACCCTAATGCATGCGAGCGTCAACATTACTACATGAAATAATAGCCCTTTTGATTTTTCATCATCGACTAGCTAATAACTTGTTTCGTGTGTCATATAAAAAAATAAAACTAACTCCATGTCCTTTATTTAATGTCGTACCATTTAATAAAGAACTAATAAAAGTGGCGTAGTTCTTTTTTATATATCCTTCCAACCAGTTTTTTTTAATGGTGCATGCAAATCACTCACCAACTTTTGTTGCTATTATTAATACTATAGAATATGCACGCATAGGGGTGGAATTGATTTCTTTTTAACTGAGTTTTTGATGCTGAATAGGGCTGTACTGTGTGAGTTAGATTAAGATTTTGTTCATATTAGAGTGTTGGTATGGATTTATACTGTGGTTGGTGGAAGATGCTGCCTACACATAATGGGATTCTTTTCTTTTGGTTTCATTCCATGAGAGTGCAGCACTTGACAGTTTGATGGAGCTTTTAAGCCAAATATTCCGTAGAAAAGGAGAGAGAGCAAAAGGAAATGGGAAGGGCCTACAATAGCTGTGGGATTTCAAGCGAAAGCATGACGAAAGGAGGAAGAGAGAGAGAGAGAAGATTGAAGGCATGCAGATAGGTATTGAGAGGTGAGAATGACAGGGTCCACGTGTGATTTTGGAAGCCCTAGGATATGATGTTTGAGTTAAATTAACAACAAAAATATCTCGTAACCTTTTTGTATGAGTAGTGCTGTCAACTAAGTAGGCCAAGATAAAGATATATATATCCAAGTTGAAGGTGTGCTTTTACATCTTAAAGTCAATGCACTCTTTATAAATTACAAAAGCAACAAGGAAAAAGGAAAAAGGGAAAAAACAAATAATAAAGCCAGGGGTACACACCTTCCACAATGAAAGACATCTTTTTGCTTTCTTGTATTCATTATTGCCTTGACTATCTATTATATATACATATCCATGTTCATATTATGCTATATATAAAACAAACCACTTTGTTCTTTTCCAAACCCTTTCAATGTATTTGCTATTAAGCTATATGCTTCTGCTAAACCAAGTTTTTTCCTTATCATTCTGGTAAAATCTTTAAAGATATGAAAAGTATATCAGTCTTATTTATCCATCTCCTGAATTTATTATCAGAAACTGATTAATAAACATTTTATATATACATAGAAGAAAGAGATTAGGGTAGCTAGAGTATATATATGTTTCCCTATAGGATAAGTTATTGGATCATGTAAGACACTCATTACAAACCTAATGATTGGGTTTTTAGTTCGAAATCAAAATCATGTGTCAACTATATATGTGTGAGGTTTGTCATATACCGGACGGCATGGAAACTACATGCAAACCAGCTAGCATATTCTTATATGTTTTTTATGATGTCTGGTATACAACTGAGGAGTCTTAGGTTGACTTCTCGTAACAAGCAACATGAATGAAATTGGAAACCAGCAGCCAAAGGAGTTATGTTCAGTGCGTCACACATTCTAATTAACTATTACAAACTTAGATTAATCTAATATAATAACCAGCACATATAAACTTTTAGTTCATGCTTCTCATTATCAGAATAATCTTCTCCATATAACAAAATCTAAATTTTGATAAATAGTAGATTTTTCCTACCCAACATAATTTTTCAAACATGTGTTAATATATATGAGAAATATTCAGAGAGACAAAAAATAACTATCCCCTTTTAATAAGTATACATCAATTTATTAATTGGAGTAGTAATCTTTAAAATTACAGAGTTTTAGAATAAACAAATCCCACATACAACTCAATGACACCTCCTACCATCTACATAGTTCTTTTAATAAGAAAAGAAAGATTCTAACCATATATTTAAACTACTTTATCTTAATACAAAATCAATTATCTAATATAATTACATATAGTCAAATTCCTTCACGATAATATATCCTCACTTAATATATATATATGCATGCTGCATGTGATCTTTATACATTAAGGTTGAGAAAGTGAATAATATTATATATATATATAATATAAGATAATATAATAAAAAAAACACACACAACAAGGAGGGTTGACCGAGAAAGTAACTTGCATGAAGATCTGACGAACAATGGAATGTCGATTTGATGTATTCTGCAATCTCGCATAACTTATTTTTTAGAGAATTTGGTAATGCATACCATGAACGTATACGAGATTTTGCGTGCTGGACTACAAATTAAATTAAACAAATGGGTTTCTCAACGAAGTTGTGATGCATGTTCGATACATTTGATACTGATGCTTCTGTTGTTTCGTGTCAGTTTGGCATGAAAAGTCTAAGACCATTATTCTATTCATAAACATGTTCCTTGGCTTTTGTTGTTTAGTGGATAAAATTTCTGTTGTTGCAAATACAGACAAAACAGGTATTCAAGAGAAAGAAAACCTAAACATAATATATATATATATATATATATATATATATATATATATATATATATATATATATATATATATTACATATTATTTATCATACCATCATATCCACTCATTATATTCAAAAATTTATATTTCCTTCTAAATTTCATTTTCGAGGCAACCTAAACCCACCCCATGTGTGAATATTAAACTCAAACGTAGAAGGTCTTATAAAAATTTTCACATTTGTGGAAAAATAAATATCAAAGTCGATATTAGATGCAAATTGTTTCATTTGAACATAAATTTTCCTATACTTTAAAAGATAAATAAACCATCAACTTTATTTACAAGTTATTTATTAAACTCATGTTTAGAAAAACTTAATTTTAAGAAAAAAAAAATTTAAAGTTATTTTGTTGAGTCTTAAGAAAAAAAAAAAAAAGGTTTTTGACCCCAAAATCAGCTAATTTGACAAATATATAACAAAGATCAAATGCGATAAACTTGAGATTTAAAACCCTTCCTGAAAACTATTCGAGTAGGTAATAAGAGAGGACATAATTAAATAAGATACGATTTAATACGGAAAATGACTTTTTTAATCAGTAATGAAACATTTTAGTTAAAAAAAGGCAGGTTATCCTATAAAAACATGTTTTAACATATAAAAAATAGTACAGACTCTTACCTTTGCTACTATAATATGCATAGCTTAAATGATTTAAATCTTAATGATAGGAAAAAAAAAGGTTAACATTTCAAAAATAGCGAACATTTTATAATTCAAGTCACTGAACGAAGGGTAACTATCCCTATAAAAGGTTCACTTAACAGAAGGAACGAATATTAGTGTCGAAGTACGTTGTGAACTCAATATGTACCATGATATAAAAGAAAATCAATCTTAAAACAATATTAAAAGAATAATTAAAAAGAGAAGAAGCAATCGAAGTTCCTTTACTAATTTTTTTAATCATTCAGTCTTCAAAAATTCAACCGGTTTATAAATGTTTCATCATGCTAAAACTGAGTATGGTATCTTCGACCTAGTGCAAATGATAAATGGGTGGGGTGAGCACCTAATCATTGTTCATATATAGATCTAAATTTTTTCTCCTAGGTCAGATCTAGTAATTTTAAGGGCATGCATGAATATTATGATGTAGATTTATGTGTTGCTTCGTTTTCTCTAAGGATTCAAACCTTTTTTTAGTAATTATTAGGCAACAAGTAGTAGTGGTGTTCGATGATGAAGTGTGCATGAAGTATTATAAAGTTCTGGGTCGACACACTATAATGCGCACATTCTAATAATATCACTCAATGCATAAATAGCCTCGTGCACATGTTTCATAATGATCGTAGATCATAAGTATCTCAAAGTACACCTAATTTCTCAACCCGATTCAATACTAGTTCTGTACTTTAGACAGTGTATCATTAAGTTTCCACAAAAACTTAACCTGCACAATCTCAAGAACATATGTTGCTTAAATCTATTAATTCTAGGGTTATACGTATGAGTATATAAACCTATTTCTACTGCACAATCTCTGTGCCCTGAAATGAAACGAAACTAGTTATTATTCTTAATCGTGCTAAGTATATATATGACCATTTTCTTGTAAATTAAATCCTAGTTTAAAAGGGTTTCTTCTATAGTCTACCCATTAGTTTTCTGTGTGCATGGAACATTCCTAAGGTATATATAATTCTACCCCAACATTTCAGTTATCAACTATCTATAAATCATAATTTAACTATCTACATGACAAACATGACCCATATCAAGTTTAAATCTTAATCAGGTTTAGTTATACTTAAGATTTTAATTTTTTTAAACAATTTCTTCCCTCTTTTCTACACTATTTTCTACACGTATGTGGTGTAGACCATTTGAAGTTGCTTTCATGCAAATTAGTGGTAAGTCACTGAAATCGTAAACTACTCGAGAGGTGATTATTACGATGATACTGGGGTATATATAGAGTATTATAATCTGCAATAGTGAAGTAATCTTCCATGAAACTAACTTTTGGCTAGAAAGAAAATATATATTAATTTTTCCCGTGAAGTAATTAATTAGTAATTATATATCTTTAATTAAGTTTCTCCTTTTGAACAGTTGCTGTACACCTAACTAATAATACCCCAATTCCCACCACCAAACACAACACAAAAATAGAAGGTTCTTGGGATCCTATGTGGAAGCTCCATATATATCTTGGATAGACAGAAAACACCATGATTCTAATCAAGTCATGTTACACCATGACACAGAATGAGTATGAAATGTAATGAAAACGGAAACGCAAGACAAGTTTCGAGAAATATACCTCTCACCTGCATACTTTTTTTATGGATTTTAAGGGAAGAAACATATATATTTGGTCCATCACTAGATAAACCTGCTTTAGTTCTGCTGTATCTTTCATCTTTCTAACCCCACTAGGTTTCTATTTTAATGTACTTTGGTACTTTTGATGAAAACGTAGTTCTATTTCCTTTTCGGACACTCCTATGTTCATTTTCATCTCTCTTAATTACATGCCTAATAAAGGTAATGAGATTAGCAAGGTGCAACCATGGAATCCCTAGCTTGCTTGCTACTTGGCACAAGCACATATCAGCAAGTAGAATATTAATTTATATATTTACATAAAAAGCTAAAGAGATGGTTGAAACTTGAAAGTACCTCTGATTCGCTTTCCAGTCTGAGTTTGCTAACCAGATACTTCAATAGCAACCGAACTGTCATCCTTCCGTCTCTGAAAGTTTACAAAGTCAAAAAGAAATGATGAGTTTGCAGCTCCAAATACGATCAAATCATGATCAAAACGACATTGATTACACACTGACAAGAAAAGCCCCAAGCTGCTCAAGAAAGAGAAAAGAAACAAACAAAAGAAATAAAGAAGAAAAAAAAACCCACTTACTTAATTCTAAGGTAGTTCTTAGGTATTTGAGGTAAGAATGGTTCTTTCGCTCTGCATTGTGCAAATTAATACAAAGTCAATTTCATCACAAAAGCAGATTAAATTGCACTAGCCTCAAGCTAGCTAGATGAACATGTGCATGCAAACACACACACACACACATATATATATATATATATATATATATATATATATATATATATTTGATAAAAAGAAAATAAAGAATACAGTAACAAATATTAATAGGCATTTTAATTAGCTTACTGATTTTGAGAGGCTTGTAACATGAACCATATTCCGGAATGAGGTCTTCTGGGAGGATCAACAACTCGAACGGTGAAATCGGAGCTTGGTCCTGCTCCAGCCACGTCATATTGATCAAACCCAGAAGAAGAAGAAGGGAAGTGATGAAAGGGTGTGGGAAAGTAGGATCCTAAGGGAGGCCTCAAAGAGGAGTGACAAGTTTGTGATGAGGAGGAAGAAGAAGAAGAAGAAGGAGGAGGATGAGGAAGATGAGTGAAAGAGGAAGAAGAGGGCATAATAGGTAAAGAAGGAGGAGGAAGTAGAGGACCAAAAGCCCAGTTCATCATCTCTTGATGACCAAAGGCTGAGGTAATTGGACCACTAGCCATAGACATGGACATGGAAGAAGGCGACGTCGTTTGATGCTGCTGCTCAAAAAGCAAAGAAGAAGAACCACCAAAACTAGGCCCTCCTCCTCCTCCTCTCCCGGAAGCCGCCACCGGGAAAAACGGCGGCGGCTGATCGAAGTTCCGCCGCAAGGGAAGCAAGTCTAACTCCACAGGCCCTGAACCGATTGCTGTTGTAACGGTTCGATCACGGTCTTGCTTTGTGCTCGTCAAACCTATGCCTAATTGAAGCCAGTTATTGTTGTTACTGTTGTTGGTGTTCTCGTTTGCTCCTTCTACTTCTTCATCCTTTGAGGTTGAACCACAGCCACCAGCTTCAGCTTCAGCTTCCTCGTTGTTGTTGTTGTTGTGTCTGGATGATTCTTCAGCCTCAGCCATGATGTGCCTCCTCACCACAAAATCAGATCCTAATAAGCAATTGTAGCCTCCTTCAACTTCAATAACCTGGTTCATAGCACTACTCGTTGTTGGGTTGCCGCAAATAACATAATCACCACTCCTATTAATGTTCTGGTGTTTCCCGTTTTGAGAAGGAACCATGGTCATATTGAACTCACTCCAAAGACCAAGAGACCAAATCCGATGATGTTGTGTCTGGACACGTGTCTGATCTCAGCACAATCCATGAGAAGAAGAAGAAGAAGAAGAAGAGAAGGGGTTTGGAATCTTTGGTTTAAATTGTGGAAAAGGGTGAGGAATAGGAATTGCATAGTGGTTTGCCATCATCGATATCATGATCAATAAGGAAGAGAGTTAACACTAACGAGACAGCCATGAACTATGCAAATAATCCTCAGTAGCCGCAGCAAGAACAACAAAGAGAACTAAATAATTCTTTCTTGCAAATCTCACTTTCCATTAATTCTCTTTGTTTGGACGCTTGTGGGATAGAACTGTTTGCAGAAGCTATGGGAGAAAATAGAAAGAGAGAGAGAGAGAAAGAACGAGAGATGGTGGTCTCTCTGTCAGTTGAATAAATAAATCATTTTTTTATATTTTATATTTGTATACATGTCTTTCAACATTATTCTATGACAAGAGTTTGTGTGCCTGTATAATTTGATAATTTTATTAAACTCTTATGACGATGACTGTGTCATTAAAATAAATTACTTGCTCAAGATCATTAAGTTGAAATGCCAAAATGTTTGCTTAATCAATCTCTTAGAAGATGAAGTAGCTTTGCTATGATTAAATTTTGAAGGTTAGTTATGTAAACACATTTCCTCTTATAAGGGAGACGTAATTAATTAGTTATGTGTTTAAAATCATTTTTAATTTTTGGAAAACATAAATGTGATAACTTTCTGTCCTTTTTCAACTAACTTTTTTTTTGCAATGCCTATTAATTAGTGTGTATTTTAATACTGGGGTGGACAAAGAGAAGGGTCCTGCCAGCGAACAGTTTTGGGCCATGTTCCGAGGAGAAAATGACTGCAAAGGGTCTCACCCTTTTTGTTATGTCCCTAAAAGCTCCTTTTTAGCCCTAATGACCTTCTGGTCGGGTTACCCTAATTATTAACGTTTAAGTCCGCGTAATATTTGATAGCAAAAAATAATAAAAAGTGAATTATCAGACTAATTTACCTTTTTAAAAATATATATTGTTTTATCTGGCTTTTCTTTAACTCTAACAACTTTTACAGAGAAATAGTACAACTTTATAAAGTGATTTGTATATATGAATGGCTTGTTGAAATAAATTTCTTCTCTTTTGAGAAAAATATTCGATGGTTGTCATCTAGTATTTTTGCATGTTCATTTTGAACTTTTTTTGGTTTATATGTTCAAGGTGATCCTGATCAATGGACTTGTTCTGAACATTCAACTGCATGCTTTTTGAATAATGCAACTTTTGAAAATGTTGTTGTCAAAAGTTTACTTTTACAGTGACTCTTATTACAAGTTTTCGAAGAAGTAACTCTAAAGGTATAGTTTTTAAAGAGTGGCATGGCAGCAATACCAAACTTAATTAGCCCACATACACATTAATAATATTTTAGCCTCATATTGCCCATCCTTTATGCACAATTAAATATGTGTGACACAGATGCTCCTGGAGATCATATTGTAATGAATCTGATCAGTGATCATGCAAAATGGTTACACTAAATTGTTGTTTAAACAAAAGGGTATTGAAATACTAAAAAGTCCAAATTAAATAATGAAGCAGCAGAGAGATCAAACAAAGTGCAGTTTTTTGGGTATTTTGTTGTTATGTGTGTTTTTTTCTGCTCTGGGAATTGGGGAGGAGATGGATGGAGGGAAGAAGGAATATAAGTAATTTAAGTGGGAGGGCATGATGACCTACCTGTCAAGAATGGCATAAAATAGAAAGACATATAATAAACAAGGGCAAAGGACACATTGGACACAAGTCATTAATTCATTATTAAGATGCAATTATAAAGAAATAAATAGAATAGGACTTTTCATTTGGGCATGCATGATGATGATGGTGTCTCCACACACCCCAAGAATCCAAACACTGCGACGTGGGCTTTTATTGTAAGACATTCGTTGCAAAAGCCATGTGCTTCCCACCCTCCTTGCATATATCAGTACGGTCTCTCTCTTTCTCTCTCTCTGTGTCTCTCTTAATTTGTGTGACATGTTTTGTTATATACTATATTTTTTTGTTCTTCTTGGGAAGGGCTTCTTATGAGGACCAATATGAAGAAAGAGTCTTCAAAATCAACCTTGCACTGTGACTAATGCTAATCATATTTCATATATTTATATTTCAGTTTCATTGTTCAATAGGGTACTTGGGGTTTATGCAGTGGATGTTTAGCATGAACAACCCTTGCTGAAAAGCTGGTCCTTTCTTTCCAGCCCATCAAACATGCTCTCTCTCTAAAGCAAAACAGCTTTATTTCGAAAGAAACTTTCAAAGAAGGGTGAGGGGTCAATCAACCAACTTCCCTTGCTTAAACTATGTTGGAAAATTTTACAAGCCTTTGACATGCCGGGCCAATTCAACTCTTACAGAACATTTTGGACAAATTCTTGATATAAATATATAGATAGAGGGATTTATATATTAACAAAACCTTGCACGCATGAAGTGTCTAAAATAAAGGGTACTTGCCAAGGAATTTGTCGCACATAAAGATAGGAAAGTTAGATATGTACTGGTTTTTTTCTTTTTCAAATTGGAGGTCTATTTTTATCAGACTCAGGACTTGAATGTTCATAATGATTACTTTGGTTCTGTATGTGATGCTTGTATGAAATGCTGTAACCTCATTTTTTCTACAAAGAAAAAAGTGTTTGCCAAATGGAGAAAATAGGATATGATGTGTCATGCGCTTATAAAGGCAGCAACCAAAAGAGATGAGAAGCGTGACCTCTGTGGCAGTGCATGGATTGGAATCAAAGGGACACTTTGTTAATGATAGCGATATGTTTCTACCCTAAAATTTCACCCTCAAGTTACATGCATGATGTGTAATATTTCAGTCCAAATTAACACACATAGACACTTTAAACCGTATTATATCAAAGCACTTTTTTATTTTATTTAAGAAACTCAAAGCACCAAAGAATTTTTATACATACAAGTTTTTGAGTATAAAATATGTATCGTGAGTCACATTTTAATTATAAAAAACAAAAGGGAAAGACGAGGATCTCCACTTAACCACCTAAAATTCTTCTGAGTAATCATATAACAGTATATTTCATAAGCACACAAAATCTTAATATATATCTTTAAGTGTGGACAAACTAAGTTAGACGTAAGTAGTTAATTTAAAATAATATATAGTTGCGACCAATTAGGAGTTTATTGGTAAAAAAGTTGGCGCTGAAAACAACTTCAGATTAGGAGTTTGTCTCTTTGTGTTTCTTCCTTTTCCATCTTTCTTTTTCTCATTTTTCATCATGATGAGTTTTGTCCATCTGTCACTTTGTCCAAAATTACTGTCTCAAGACTAAGTCCTCTTCAACATAATATTGAATTCACCATGAAAAAAGAAGAGTTTGGAAGTGGCTACATGAGAGGATCATCAAAGAAACCATGTAATGTCACAGGAAGAGGAAAAAAAAAAACCACTTTAGTCAAAAATCATAGGAATATATAATATATATGTAAATCTATGTTCCAAGCATATACGTAATAATCATGCATGGGATGGTGGCATGACTTTTAGTAAATGTAACAGATTCCATGGGCTATGTGATTTTGATTTAGCACGGTACTAAGGGAAGGGGACCAAACAATGATAGCATTTGCAATGTACATGTTCCCATTAGAGAAAGTGGGTTAGCTAGAGCTATGGTGTCTTTTTCCCACTTTCAAAGATGAGTGGACAATTGAAGAGAAGCAAGTTTTACTGTGTAATAATTTTTATATTTTCTTCATTAATATCGTCATCATGGCATCATCAATACCATCATCATCACCCATCTCAGCCATCTATCTACACATATATTACAAGACAAGATCAAGAGTGAGGCCCAATTGAACACAAGACACTCAAATTGCTACATACATGTACATGGCTACTTAGGTTCTTTTCTTTTGATATTTAACCTCTAGTGTGTGTATAGTAGTAGGGCATTGACTCTTGACTTTTGTGAAAAAGGTGATAGAGAGAGAGAGAGAGAGAGGGTTAGGGTTGTGTTTGCATGTGCATGTGTTATGATGAGTGGCTATGTCAGTCCATGCATGTGAGAGTGTGGGGGATAACTGTAAGTTGAGGAAACCGAGAGGGAGAAAAGAGAATATTGCATGGCTTATGGGGGTTAAAATTTGTCAGATTCGTGTGCACGGTCCACTTTTAGGCTTTAAGATAGGAGTGCCATCCCATGTGATATCGTAATTTATAGTCTAGTACTTTCAATCCACTAACGTTTCTATGGTCAACAAATCAACCATGCTACTTCAACAATTAATCATATATATTTTTGAAATACTCTATCAAATATTGTTAGATGCATCTTTTGGATTGAAAATCATTTAGTACATGAATACAAACCCCCACCCTAATAATAATGTTGTTGAATGTGTCTCACTACATCTTCTCCTTTTATATATACCTGTACAGTACTTGTACGTAGAGTAGTACCTACACTTGTATGTAGTATTGTTCTTTACAATACAAAAAGTACTTCTCTCTTTCATAAATAATGTCAGTTGAAAGAAAAAAATAAATATATAAAAAAAGTAAACTTAGGAATGAAAGAAAATTTTTAGTGTTGAATCAAAACTTCCTCAACTCTTACTCTGTTTATACAAAATATATTTTCTGATAATAAAATAGATATACAACTAATTGTTTATACCATTATTATAATAATTGTTATATTTTAATTGGGCAATTTTACTTTTTAATTAATAAAAAATTATTTATTTATTTATTTAATAAATTAAATAGTTGAATAATGCTATTAATCACATGGAAGTGTATGTATATTCATATTTTAATTATATTAAATATATAATTTTATAATGTGATTAATAATAATAAGAATATAAATTATCATTCTTTCAAATAGTACCTTTTTAATATAATAATATGACAAATCTCCTTTTTACAGGAAGATATTTATATATGATTTAAAGATATTTTTAGCTTTGTACTATCTTAAAAAAAATAATAAAATAATGGTTTTTATTTTCCTTTTTACTAAGAAACCAACAAATGATTGAATTTTCAATTTTTTAAAACATTTTTTGGTAAAGTTTGGTTTTTCATAAATTTGATTTTTGGGTAATTTCCCACATCTGCTGTTTTAAAAAAATCTATTTATAATTATAAATAAATATAAGTTAACTTTTACTTTTTTAAAATGTCTGTAAAATAATCATAATCAAAATATTTTTTTCTTAAACCTGTAACAATTTTATATATATAAAAAAAGCTAAAATAAAAGTAAATTAATTAATATTTATTATAAAAAAATTAGAGTTAGTTCACCAAATGGACTGTTTGACGAGATAGGTTGTAAAAGTAAAAGGACCTGAATTTCTTAGAAGTACTTGCATATTATTATCTGAGTCCATTTAACGTGTCAAGATGAATCACCAAATGGGTTTATTTTTATTTCAATTTATATAAATTTAAAAAAAGTAAAAATGAAAATATAAATCTTATAGATCTAATAGGTTAGATCATGATTTCAAATGGCTTGTCCAGTACATCATGTCAGGCTCAATTAGTCCTTTTTTAGTCTCAAATTTGATAACTCAATCTAGCTGTTAGTAGAGTGGGTTAATTTTGACAGTTTTACTTTAGTTTTTCTGGCAATTCAATTTTTCTGCATTTACCTTTTATAATTTGATATAATCTGAAATGCAAATTTTGACATGACATTTTAATGTTATAGTTGGTAAGTAAGTCAGGCCTGCATAGTGAAGAGTGCATATTAAGAGAAGCTCTCAAGTTTTTAGTTTGGAGTGAAGACTAACTTGGGAATTGAATACAGGCAAATGAAAAATTCTGGTTCTGCCCACCTGAAACATGATTCAACAGTGTAACAAACTGCCACAACTTTCTTTTATTTCCTTGATTGAAATACCTTTTTTGGGGAAATGTTAGTGGGAGATAACTTTTGTGTTACAACATTTTTGTAGTATCCTTTGTTAGAGATTTAAATCTAAAATCCTTTGCTAGCAATATTTAATTAAAAACTATAAAAAAAATGTGCAGATATTATGGATGAACAATCCATCATGCATATTCTTTCTTTCACTGTGACTCTTGGAAACACGGAAGTTAGAAAAATGATGATTGCTAGTCTAATCATCCTACACCCTGCATAGTGCATACATAGCTTTGAAAGTGTGAAAATAGATACATATAGGGCATGTCCTCCACTGCAAACTATGCAAATTTCAGACCGTGTTGTCATCACCATGCATGCACATATATTATATACATATATTATATATACACACACAACTGATTAATAATGGTGGAGAAGGAAATGACATGGCCTCCAAGTCAGTCATGCAAGTAAAGATTCTTCATCTTTTATAGAAAACCATTATTTCCCTATACAGTGCACAGCGTAGCTTCTAAGCTCAGCAAATAAAAGGTGCAAGACACTTCTAAATCAAACAAAACATATTCTTTTTATGAAGCATATGTATATACACATCCGTATCCAAATACACTAGGCAACAATATTGTTGGGAAGGAACCAGAGGGAAACAATAAAATTCAGTTTTTATGAGCATAAACATTGTGATATTAGTCACTGAAAACAAAAGGGTTTTCAAAACTTAACTGACATCTTATGAAAATTTGCTATACTAATATTACTTTTACCCTAAAAATAATGGTTAAGTGAGGTTGTGTTAAGCAAGGTTATAACCTTTATTAGATGGTTAATATTTAATGATTTAAGAGTAGCTCCTGCAGAAGAACATATGTGGAAGAAACAAATTGTGCTAATTATTATTTGGCCTTCAACTTTTCTTGGCTACAATAATTATTTTTGTTATTAAAAAAGCTGTGAACTATGGTACTGTGACATGAGTACAATATTCTGTGCCATGCTCTTTTCTTTCTCGTCTGTGCAGGAGCCTACAGTGCCAATTTTTTCATTTCTTTTTGGATGAGAAGTGCTAAGACAAACACAAATACACACATGGTGTCTTTATTGTAGTAGTCCTGTGACAGGGACTAGTCTGTGTGGTTGTTTAGCATTGATGATATCCAAAAACATTAGAAAGAAAAATTGAGGAAGAAAGAGATGCCTTTTGTAGTTATGGCATGGTCTTTTTTTGATCCTATTTGTATTTGGTCATTACTCATCTCCCAGGGTGAAAAGGGGGCCAACTTTCTATAAATTCCTCCTTTCGGCTTACCACTTTGCATTGCATGTCTCCTTAGAACACAAGCAAACCCTCTTTCATCACTTCAAGAATATTCTTCTTCAACTTTGCTTTTTTTAATCTTTTCTGAATCATAATTATCACTCATGTTAAATATAACTATTTCTCTTCTTTCTATGTATAGGGCAGGCGTCCTTTAAGAGGGACCAACATCCCTAAAACCAAATGTCTAATTGATTAATTAATCTTTCTGCTATAAACCAGTTTGCAAATTTTATTCAAAATCCTTACATGGCTTACAACTTCTGTTTATATACAGATTTAATATACAATTAATCAATATAAAAACTTGATTAGAGAAAGGGAATTCCTTAATCATTTGATATCAAAATATATGTGTATATATATATATATAGAGAGAAAGAAAGATTGCACGCATATATATATATATAGAGAAGCATATGGTGGATGCTGTCACAGAACTCTGCTAACTAGAATTGTTCTGTGTATCCATGACTGCATTGCAGGCCACGCTTGCTGAATTTTTGTCACAGCACAAATACATAGGCATTTACGAATATTGCAGGAGGAAGATGCATTAACATATCTTGTAATATATAACTTTCAATTTGCCAAACAAAAATAACTCCTTCCTCCTTTAATTTGCATGTCATCAAACCCTAAATATTCCCTTCTTCTTTCCTCTCAAATGTTCTTTTTCTATCTCTACTTTTTTTTACAAGTACTAACTAGGGCACAGAACTCATTTTAATAAATATTAGCAGTAATATTGGTTTAATAAATTAAAAATGATTTTTTTATTGAAATTAATTTTAGTATATTTTCATCACAATATTCAATTAATGTACCTTAATATGTTTCTATAGATTTTGGACATGAAAAAAATACAAAGGTTAGAATCAAATGTGGAATTATGTATATATTTCTAAATTTTATAAATATTTAAGTTTGTAGATAGATTGAGATACTCAAATGTCTCTTTTAATATATTTTTATTTTTACCGAAAAAATGTATAAATTCTAAATGTCAACATTGAGAAACTATATCTATTAAATACAACAAGTTTGTATATAAAATAAAAAATATATAATTTGTAGTGTTTTTTATTTTTAAGAAAAATTCAGAATGATGTCATTTTTAACTGACTCGTAATATTGACCTTTTGGTTCTTTTATTGTTTTTCTTAAACTCTGTATTATATTTGAATTCCCACAATTGATAAAAAAACAAAAAAAAAACATAACACTGTAAAACAAAGTAAAATGTAAAAAAAAAAAGAAAAAAAAGAAAGAGACTAGCAGTGTAACCTTGTGGTGTAAAACATTATCTGCACGCTTACTGTCGGATTAATTCTTAAAATTAAGAAAATTAAAAATTTCTTTAAAAGTATAATTGATCACTTATTTTATTCTAAAATTTTTAAAAAGTTAGATTGCTTAATAATATTATTATTTTATATGATTAAAAATATGTAATTAGTTTAGATATTTATTTAATATTATAAGAATATATTTTTTATTTTATTAATTTCAGACATTTCTCTTTACACTTGAGAATCAAATGTTCACCTAATTATGTAAATAATAATGTGTTTATAGACTTTTGGATCTGGTCTAAATACTTTTACTGTATATTGAGTAGTTAAATTTTGTAACAAAATTATATATTATCTTTTGGATCAGATTTGGATACTGAGAGGCACATAGGTAATGTCCACTTTTGTTAGTTTTATCTTTAAAAGACCATATATATCTTTAAACTTGATTCTTTAAGTTTTATAAAACTGTTAATTGTATCAAAATGAATCTCCTGTTAAAAGTCTAAAAATGAGATTCCTCATTACAACCACTCTTACATTTAGGAAGAATAACAACTTTCCATATATTTTGATAGCTTCATCCGTCTATATATATATATATATGTTGTGAATATTGTTCAGCATAGTTTTTTTTTTTTTTAAGCAGCATGAAGAAAACACTTATGTTACGTAATTTTATTGGCAACAAAACTTTTCTGGGTTATTCAACGTCTCATAGGTTTACCTATAAATCTTGTAAATTTAATCAACAATGAATAAATCATGACATATTGGGCTGAGAGGAGAAGAATTAAGACCAGATCCGTGGATGATTATTGAACAATAGCACTCAGCCGGTTCATTCCAATGTGGAAAATAAACCCAACCCAAGATATTAAATCACATTGCCTTCAAAGTTTCCAATATTGGATAAGATATATCATCACAGGTTTATGTTATGCTTAGTTTCGGAAGGAAAAGTGAGGACAAAAAAAAGGTAAAAGGAAAGAAGAAAAGCTGTAAATAGGATAATTTTATAGGACTTTTATTGTAACTTTGCTGTTCTATTTAATTATTAGATTGGTTTGATTGATTTTATATTTTAAAAAAATTCGTAATTTTGATTTAATTATTTTTTAACTTTGCATTTTTTTTACTTTAATTAAACCTTAGACTTAAATATATTCATTTAAAGTATTAGATGAAAATGAGGAACCAATTTTACAACATAGTAAAAAAAAGTGAAACAACAGAAAAAAGATAGGCATAAGTGATGGAGTCTATCAATGAACTCCATCTCTCTGTGTGATCAGGTTGAATCCAGACATTATGCTTGCAGATTAATCAGCATAAACATTAACAAACTACAAATATTAGATGATATTGCTATTCATGCTTTTCAGGCTAGGACAACTCAAAGACAAACCTTGCTTGAATAATAAAGAATGTATTTGTGAATGTTAGTTCAGAAACATGACAAAGACCAAGTTTGATGTTAGCAACTACAAGATGTGGTGTGGTTTTGAGAACAGATAAGACTCTAGACACATGAAAATTTGATGATTGTATTCTCAAATGGCCAATTGGATTTAGAGGAGAAATATAACACTGTAAATAAAAATTGGAGAGAAAGCAGAAGCAATAATATTTTGGAAAGACCCTTTCTATATTTTGGAAAGTCTCAAGTAAACTTTTGTTTTGCAAATTTCAGCTTCCTTTTCTCAGATATACATTAGAAACACATCCTTAAATTACTCAAGCAGATTGACAGGCACTATGAGCATTAGAACCTCATGTTAACACCCAAATAAGTAGATGGAATCTCCAATTCTTTTTAGTTGCAGTAGCAAAATCAATTCAAGATACAAGTAACTTTTTCTAAGCTTAAAATTAAACTATGTCAGAGCATAAACAAAGTTATCTCTTGAAACACTGCTTGAGAGTGAGTTTTCTTACTCTAAGAGTGCATTATCAACAATCAATAGTACTTAAATAGTTTGCATTTGTATGGCATCCACTTTATTTGAAAGTGAAAACTAGTCAAAATAGGCAACACTAGCAATTACTGCTTTGGTGCTAAAGAAAAAGAGGGGAATTGCTGGCACAGACACAGATCCCCTTATCAAATCAACCTCAACGTACACTGTTATGATAGGAATTGCAATGAAGCTCATTTGTTCCTGATCTATACAAAAATTCTGGATTGTAAGACTAATTACATTTTTTCTTTTACAATATTCCTTGTTCCTCTTCCCACTTTTTTTTTTTTTTTTTTTTTTTTTTCTTTTTT
>Ga0209489_106135_pt1 | contig 19700 bp, 9 predicted proteins | sample SiratrowhiteBW_FD_187527 | JGI IMG/M metagenome (GOLD analysis project Ga0209489, IMG submission 187527) | Root nodule microbial communities of legume samples collected from California, USA - Siratro white BW (SPAdes) (version 2) | ecosystem: Host-associated > Plants > Roots > Nodule | place: USA...
TGTGTTATATATATATATATATATATATATATATATATATAGTTATGGTAGGGATTCTAATAACATTTATACTTCTTAATATGTGCATGTAATTGATTTAAATGCTATTAGTTTTATAAAATGTGTATGACTTATGTTATATGTTGATTAGTATTGATGCCATGGATTTTTTTAATGAAAGTAAAGGTTTAGTGCATTATGCAAATTTATATCACTAGATCACTGGAAATTGATGTAAAATGCAAGTAATGTTTATTGACCACAGAATCTGGTGGATAAGGGACTTAATGGAAATTGAGGCAATTGAGGCTTATAGTTCTGTTTGGTAAATTAATATTTATTCTGAACCTGCTCTATGCTCTCTGTTATAACGTTTGGGTCAACACATTCTTTAAATAGGGTTACTTTTCTATATGGAATTCTAAAGCTACATGTACAATATTTATATTCTAGTTGGATTGGCATATGCTACATTTTTAGTGCATTAAAACCTGTAATCTTTTAGGTTTCTATGATCTAAGTTATTAGGTATATCTGGCTTTCATCTTATGGTGAAAATGCAAAATGCCATCTTTTATGTGGTTTGACTGTTTCCCTTGTAAAATTTATGTGGAGAGATTCCCAATACATCACTCCATTAATTCTCTCCTTTTTAATTTGTTTTCTGTTTGGTTAAAGAATATTTCATGACCTTAATCAATTAATTTATTTTTTTTTATAAAAAAACTATTCTTACTCAATTCGTTTTAAAGTATGTTTTGCTTAAAACTAATCCTCTAAAATCTAAATTGCTTATTTCACATCATGCCTATCTAACTCTTCCAAGTTAAATAACAGATCTGATTTAATTCAGCTTTGTGCAATAGATGGGTTATTCATGATGTAAATAAAATCTTTATGTGCAAGTACCTTTTTATTGGTTTTTTGTTATTTTCATTTTCGCTGGCTATTCATGCTACCGGTAGATATGAAGAGATAACCAGAAAACATATGCAGTTACAGCCTTTTTAACAACCTGAACATGAATTATAGATTTATTTTTGTGATATTAATGTTTTGCAAATGGAGAAACAAAATTACTTAAAGGTTTTATGCGGATTTTCCTCTGCTTCTACTGCTGTACTTTAAAACAATTAAATTTTGTTCATATTCATAATTTAAAACTGTTAAATTTTTTTCATGTTAAGGCAGGAGTGTTAGTTTGTTCCTAATACTAATAAAATGAGATATGTATGTAGATGATTTAAGGAATAGGTTATCTTTATTAACATATTAATATTAAAATTTTTTAATTTAATAATTTGCTAAAAAAATTCATTTATTAGTTTTTATAATAAAAATTATAAATATTACAAAAATTAATAAAATATAAATATTTTATGTATTATAGTTTTAATATAAATTTAATTATACTCTTAATTTAATAATTAAAATTTTAGTTATATATATTATTATAGATAAAAATGTTCCTTCATTCTTTCCAAAAAGTTAAAAAACAAATTTATTGTTTAACAAATAAATGATATATTTACAAATAGAAAACTATATTTTCTTCATACCTTTCCTTATATTTGACTTTCTAAAACCTATAACTTAATATTTTAGTTGTTTCAAAACGTCAACTTTTTTTTTAAATAATCTAATATCGTTTTATTCCTATTATTTCTTGGCGTATAGCATATAAATTATCTACCTAAAACATAATAAAATTGAATCAAACATAATAATTGAATCATTTCTGTTATAAGAATTTTGCGGGAAATTTTGAATTTATTATATACATATTATTCTATTAAATATCAAAAATCTTTTTTTTTTTCAATTTGATTTATTTTATTTTATCTATATACCTTTATTTGCTTATTTCAATAAGAGCTTATTCTAATACCTATATATTAACAATTCAATATTTACAGTATCTATTTATCTTCTATACACTTACTTCTTTTATATACTTACTTATATTTTTTTTCATATAATTTTGAATACTCGAATGATCGATTTTTTTTTAAAGAATAAAAATCACTTTTGCGTTTATTATGGTTAGACCGTTATTCACTTTGGCGTGTACGATGGTTAGATCGTTAATACATTAAAATATGTAATAATACGCCTTGCACACGTGAAATAATTTTATTAGTTAATACTTATAATTTGGAGAATTTATCATCGATCATCAAAAGAGTTATTATGTATATAAGATTGTGTAATAAAACCTTAGATAATGTAATATGTAATAGAACCTTAGACTATTTAGGTATTAGATCATGTAATATGTAACAGTAACTAAACTGTCTAAAGATTTTTAATAAGACATTTTTATGTTTATGTGAAGTTGATAATCTTTGTAAGACTAAAAGAATGGTAAAAAATAAACCTTATTTTTAAGAGATCTTTTCTTATAACAAAATAAATATTTATATATTTTTCATGAAATATTAAATTAATTTATTTCTATACACGTAATATAATTATTTTATATCATGTAACAAATAAATATTTATTCTTTATCGATATGTTATTAAATTAAACCATAATTATATATGAAATATGATCCTATTTTATTCTTACCTTTTATAAAGATTTTATGAGTTAATTTGTGAGTTCTATTCCATATATTATTATATATTATCTATTATTAACAACAAATTATACTTATATATATAAAATATTTTTATTTAATGTACATATGTTATATAACTCTGAGTCACCTTTCCGAAATAGTTGAACATATCTTAATAACAAATTACATCGTAAATCACTCACATTTTAAATATATTTCTATCCATTTATTATTATTATTATTATTTACTTATTTCACTATTATTATTATTTTTAACTTAGAGTCACCAATTGTCATTTTCCTTCATTATATATAAAATGTATTAGATTTATAAGTTTTTTTAAGTAGATTTTTTTTTCTTTTCTATCCTTATCAACCTAATTAATTTTGTTAATTTAATAATTTGCTAAAAAATTCACTATAAGTATTAGTTTTTACAATAAAAAATTATAAATATTGCAAAAGTTGATATATTTATTATAATTTTAATATAAATGTAATTATATATTTAATTTAATAATTGGAATTTTAATTATACACATATATTTTTATTAAAGATAAAAATGTATAAGAATAATTAATTTTAGAATTTTAACTAATTAATCCAAACAAATTTAACAAATTATACTCTTTCTTTCTTCCTTATACTTCCCTATCTTAATATTGTATGTTTTTGAAGATATATTTACTTGTTTCATAACAGAGCTGTCAAAGTTTTTTTTTAAACAACCTAATATCATTTGATTCTATAAAAATTATCTACATAAAATATACATAAATTGAATCCAAAAAGAGACGAAAAAAAAAAAAATTAAAGTTGAACTTTTGAACTTATGGTTTAAGAGAAGAACCTGAGAGACAAGGGTAAGGAAGCAGAGTGTGAGGGAGCAAGTGACACATCCACCACCCCACTGTGGTAAACCCTCTTTTCTCTTTTCTTCTCTTCTCTTCTCTGGGAATTGCTTTTCATTTTTTACGGTAACTTCCTTCCAACGTTTCCTTTTTCATTTTCATTCCTTTTGGCCACCTAAGACTAAATAAACTACTAATTAAATAAATGGGCACTGAACCCCTAAAAGTCAAATGCAAAGGAAGGAACTTTTATGTGTTTTTTTGCTTTGGTACTGTGTACTGTGTTTTTTTGCTGTATCGTATTTGTTTATTTTATGAAAATGGTTGAATAAGTGAATAAAAAATAGTTTTTTCAAAAGGGTGATCATGTGATACGAGGTTTAGAGTGACCGATTTTACTTGTGCTGCCAAGATTCTTGGTGACATATAGCTGACCGTTTGGTTTTCTTCTATTTCTTTTTCTATTTCTTTGTCCATATTTTTTATTAAAGGATGTATGAGTGGTGGTGGTATTATTTATTGAGGAATGGACCCATTACTCATTTTATAGCAGGATTATTATCACTTTCTCTATCATGTCCCACATGTGATAGTACTGTGTTACATATATAGTTATGGTAGGATTCTAATAGCATTTATACTTTTCCCAATTTAATATGTGCATGTAATTGATTTAAATGCTATTAGTTTTATTGAATGTATATGGCTCCATGGCTGCTCATGTTATATGTTGATTAGTATTGATGCCATGGATTTTTTTCAATGCAAGTAAAGGTTTAGTGCATTGTGTGAATTTAGATCACCAGATCAGTGGGATGTAAAATGCAAGTAAATGTTTATTGACCACAGAATCTCGTGGGATAAGGGATGCAATGGACTTGGAGCATCAAATCCACTATCTGGAAACTGAGGCTTATACTTCTGTTTTGAAGGCTTTCATTGCTCAGTCTGATCTTCTTACTTGGGTAAATTATTATCATGCTCTCTTAGTTTGGTTCATCTTAAATGTGCTATTGTCAATGCCTTTCTTTGCAGAAGGTATCTGCTGAAAATTTGTTTGTGGCTGCAGGGCAAAGAGGGGGTTATGACTGAGCTGCGAAAGGAACTAAATGTTACAGATTTTGAACATGGAGAGATCTTAATGAAAATCAATTCCGATGAGTTAATTAAGCATATAAGGTGATTGTCTTTTTCATATTCTGATATATGGAGTTGACTTCTCTAGAGTGACTTAAAGCATATCACCTTTGATTTAAACTTGGTTAAGGTTATGTTGTACTTTGATATTTCAATAATGGTGGAAGCACTTTTACTTTCTCAGTTTACACATCTGCTCGCTCTAGAAGAGCTAAATCTCGGATGAACATTTGTTTTGATTGTTGTTATGATCCAGTATCTTTACCACTTGTGGCATTTTATTTCGCAGGGAGCAGAGGAAATTGATATCTCATGCTGAGGATTATATTCAAGCTAGTGCTCCTTGTTATGCTTCTGCTTCAATGGGAAATGCAGCAATTTACCCTCAGAGGAAGATGTCACGCAGCCAAAATTCTCTTGTTTCTATTCCTATTCCCTCTTCAACGCCTGTGAGTTAATCAAGCCTAACACAAATATTAAATTTTATTGCGTTCTTGCTTTATCTGGAATGTGTTTGATATTGATTTTAGACACTCTTGAAACAAGGTAATTATGAACAGCATGTCAAATGTTTTTGTTGCAGAACTTAGGAGAATTGTATGTGGAGTTTGAGAATTGATGTTGGGGTCTAAAAGTTAAAATGAGAATCAATTTGATTCTATTCACTGATCTTCTGGTAAAAATTTAAAAAAGAATTGATGTTCTGGATATTCCAATTCGTAACACATCCTTTGAACAGGGTTACTTTTCTTCTTGATAAGTTCATTTGGAACTCTAAAGCTACCTCTGTCTTTTAGTTGGCATGTACAATACTTTATACAATTAATAATGTTAATGACACATTCTAGTTGGAGGCTGCATACATCTTGTTCCCCTGATTTATGTGTAAAGTGTGGTCCTTGTTAGGAATCAGTTTCATGCCTGTTCTGAACACTGTTCTGCTTCTGTTTTTTATAGTATTCCTTATTTGGAATTTTTGTAAACTAAATCTTAGATGTGTCCAGGTCTCTGGATTAGTTATTAATGATTAACCTTCTTGCTTTGATAGGAGTAAAGAGGCAAAACTTTTGGCACTGTTCACTCTGTGCTACTTTTTTAGTGCTTTGCGTTTGAGCACAACTTTCTGTTGGTCTTTGGGTTAAAGAATATTTCATGGCCTTCATTAATGAATTCCTTCTTCTATAAAAAACTATTCTTAGACAATTCGTTTTAAAGTATGTTTTGCTCAAAACTAATCCTCTAAAATCTATCTTGTTTATTTCTACAATTGATGGTCATACCTGAGTCCCAGTTCACATCATGCCTTCATTTGGTATTTGTCATCATTCAGAACTACATCACAAAAAACTGTTATTTAACTGTGATTTTGTCTGTGCCAGCCAAAATTTAATGGTGATCCATTGACTGCTGAATTTGTCCATGGAAAAGTGCAATCGTCTATGGAAATGTTCAATTATGCTGTTCATTTACCACCTGTTGGTGGAGGGAGAGTGCTGAAAGGAAAGCATCTATTGCAGAAGGATCTTCCCAGATCTCACTTTGGCCAGTTAAAGAAAAGATCTGATTTAATTCAGCTTCGTCCAACAAATAGGGTTATTCATGATGTAAGCAAAATCTTATGTGCATGTACTTTTTGATTGGCTTTTTGTTATTTTCATTTTCACTGTTACTTGTAGATATGAAGAGATAACCGGAAAACATACTTTGTAGTGCATAAAGCCATGCTTAAATGTTGATCATCATTGTCTATATAAAAAATTCTTAAGAAATCCACTGTATGTAATAACCTTGTCAGTATGTAATGTATGTGGAATATGATTTTGCAATATTGGATTGAATATCGAATGGGTAAATACAGTTTGAGGGATGGGCTGAAGAGGAGGGATATTGAGTTGAGAATTCCAGAAAGTATAAAGGCTGTATTTTGCATCTGCCTTTTTTATAAGATAAAGTGGTTTTGCAGGGAGATGAACAAGATCTGCTTATTCTCTGTTTCTTTTTGTTTTCAGGGTTATTCTCTGCCTTTAACCTCTCTCTCTCTCGATATTTTATTGGATAGATCTCTAATATTATCATCTAAGAATGGAGAGATAAGATTAATATGGAAAAGACACATTACTATATTAATTGTTCCAATGTCTATAAATCTGGAACTGTTAGTAAAATGATAAGCTTTAACCTTTACTAAATCATAGGGTGAAAGGAACACTGTTATGCAATTTACTTGATAAAATAAATTGTTTAATGCATTGGTAAAGCATCTGATATGAGTATTGACATAATTCACCAATAATGCATTGGTAAATCCCTGGACTTCGCATCTGATTATCTTGTATAATTTGGCCTAGATATGTGAGGTTGCTATTAATATTCATCAGACTACTTATGTGGATATATTTGAGGATTTTAGGTGATATATAGGCTGTCATAGCTTCTTTTGTTGACTTTTATTGTTCAGAATAATTAAAGTTACCTGAGACATGACCAGTCAAGATAATGATAAAAATGGAGTATACATTTTTGTTAGGTTGTTTCTTATTACACTTTGATTTTATTAAGAAACAGAATACAGTTTATTAAATTGAGTACAGTTTGGAGCTTAGGTAAGTGTTCTTATTGATATTTTTGGATGTCATCCTTAAATCTATCTTGCACCAACATTAAGTGCTTCTTATTGATATTAAATAAACAGTGCAAAGCAGGGCACATTCCTTCCTCTTCCTCTTCCTGATTTTTTTCTTGTTTTCATTTGTGGGGATGCTCTGCGTCTTCTATTTATACAATCTTTTTCTGGGGTGTACCTGATAACTGCAATTTTTTTCCTGTCAGTACCAATTTTCCAAAGTCATGCAGTTAAAGCCTTTTTAGCAACCTGAACATGAATTATACATTTATTTTTGTGATATTATTACATTCTATTGCACATGTAGAAACAAAATTACTCAACTGTGTTATACTGTCAGAATCAGAAGGTTTTATGCCTAGCAAAGAATTTTCTTTTCTTCTGTTGCATTTTAAAGGGTGCTAATTTTTTCATATTCAACATTTCACATATTATTGATGGTATGAATGGGTAAAAAATGAAATATACTATAAGGTAGGAGAGTTATTTTGTTGATTCAGTTGTCAACCTAGAACAGTGGAATATAAATATTGTGGCGTTTAAGAAGACTCGTTTATGAAAATGAAAAGTTATTCTTTTCTTAGTAAATGATTTATCGTGCATGGTATGAGTTACTGATTAGGATCCTTTTTATGTTATTGTTGGCAGGTTGAGAAGATGCTTTTCAGTAAAGAGAAACCTGACCCACTTGATATTGAGATAGCAAGAAGGACTCTCAGGGTACTGTCTTTCTATTGAGATGCATTAAGTTCTTAAATATGTGTCTTCACTTTTAGACAATTCTAACAAAGTCTGTGTCATGAATATATAATTTGTTCCAGGAACAAGAAATAGATATAACTGAAGCCCTTGGTAAAGTGAAGGATGTGTTAGTGAAGAGGGGTAAAGATACTTTGCTATTATTCTTCTTCTGTTTCCTCTTTGTCTATTTTTTTGATTGTATGAAACATTCGGTTTTGGCAGGTGGTGCACCTACTGCAGCATTATGAAGTCTGCTGGAGAACAAAAACTGATTATAAATGCTAATTTCCACATATTAATTGCTGATGGTAGATTGAATGAATTTGGTTAATCTTCTGATCTGTGTAGTTAGGGTGACGACTTCATGGCTTAGATATGCAACTTTTTTACTCTATTATAGAGGCTTGATTTTGCTGGATTGGTTCATTGAAACTTTAAGTAGCAGTTAAAATGAATACTTTGACTATTACGAACACCTTATTTAAGTATATATACAGTAAGGTAGATTCCAATCTGTTCCCATTCTTATAGTACATTATTCGTTTTTAGTTGTTAATGCTTCACAATCAGAAATTGCATGCTAGTCTAAATTCTGGTCAGGTTGTAAGACCATGAGTGACAACCTTTCTTTTATGCTTTGTTTGGTGACCTTGTGGAAAGTGAAAGATTGATTTGGAGAAAAGGTGAAAGGGTTTGATTTAAATTTGAGTAGAAATTTAATAGTAGGTGTCATTGATTTGATTGAATTAATGAAGATGGTTAAGTTATTTTTTTAGTGTAATGTCAACATCGCCTTCAGATATACTATTTAAAAGTGTATTTTTTTTTTGTTAAAAAAACTAAATGAAAATAACTTATTTCTTACAAATATAAATGATCTAAAAAATATTATTTATTAAATGTTGATAATAACTGTAGAAAAATTAAAGAAAAACCCAATAAATAAAATTATTTTAAAAAAATTGTTGTTTTGTGTTTTGTTACAAATATCACTTGTTTAATGATGTTAAGAAGATGATTTTATTTGTAAAATAATCAAATTCAAATTTTATTCATCTGATTGTTCATGTAAGACGCATTTTGCTAACTCGTGTGAATCATTTGTCTATGATATTTTTTCATACTTTGACTTGTATGAGAAAACATATTTTATCATACAAGATAAGTTTTCGTAAATCTTTTTCAGTAGGTTTCGTCTGATGAAACATAAAACATTTTTCTTAGAGAAAATCTATAAAAAAAAATATGATTAGATAGAAATGTTTAAAAAAACTTATTTTATCATTATCTTTTCCATTTCAGAAAGGTTACATCAGATGCAAATTTGTAACTCGACTAAATCACTTAATTGACATATTTTCGTACTTGTTTTAAGAAGTGAGTAGACCATAGTTTAACATAGATACAAAACAATTACTTATATTTAATTTTGATAAAACAATTTAATATGTATTCAGATACCAATTCTCCATTTATGGTTATTATAGATGATAATAACATGTAATGTAAAGGATATAAAAGGACAAAACATGTACATAACAATTTATACTGTTTTTTTTTTTTGTTACACATACTACATTTAGTTCTTGGTCAACAAGCCAAGTTCAATTAGGCAGACTAATGATGTAAAGTACACTCTAAGTTTTCACTAATCTATTAAGTATTTTGCCCAGGTCACTCTTAACTGACTATCATTGACGCAAGTCACTCATGACTTAACTGAGTATTCTTTGATCAAATGTAAGGTAGAGGTAATGGTGCTAAGAGTGTATAAGAAAGATCTACCTAGTGTTATGTTGTAGGAAGTATTTGTGTTGATGATAAGGTATTGTCCTTTGATAATGCGACAATTAGTAATTTCCTCCGCAAATTTTGTGTACAAATCAGGTACCGAATCTTTTGCTTGAGAAATCCATGATTTATTTGTTGTATGGTGGTAATGCACTTTTTGACAACTCTAAATGTGTAAAGGTCTTCCAATATAATAAGAATGTTAATTGGACTCCTTGATCAATGTTTTTATTATTGTAAATTTTTTTACTTTTATCGTAATGACCATGAACTCATCTTATATTGGACTATAATGAAGTTGAAATCTATAAACATGATGGGAGACATTTTCCTAATTAGAATTGAGAATACAATATTTACTGATTGCACAACCCATGCCTGTTTCATTCACAATATTGAAATTGAAGCTTGTCCTATAATATCTGTCATCGTATTAATGACACCCTAAAGAGACTATATGACAATGGTTTTAATGACAATATGTAAATTAACTTTTTTCAATTTTATCTTTTTAAAAAGAGTCATTTATTATATATTTTTTTAGTGAGAATAATATCAATTATGAATACTTAATATTATAGTAAATATTAATATTAATATTAAATTCATTAATTATTGCATTATTTACTTGTTTGTCATAAATCTTCAATCTTATTAAAAATTCAGAAAATTAGAGGAGCAATGTATAAAAAACTTTTTGATGGTTTAAGAAATTTACGAATCTCAATTTTTTATTTTATTTAAAAAGCGTCTTGTTAACTTAAGAGAGCAAACAATTTATAAATTAAACTTAATGAAATAAGATTTTTTTTTAATATAAATTTTTGACCTCTTAGTTGAAGAAAAGGGAGAAGATAGTCCTCACATTTATGGGCTAGACTAGCTTTTAGTGTCAATGTTCCAGTGCCGAATCCTTCACACTGTTTGCCACATTATATTTGATGCATTGTTTACTTTGACTTGCATGAGCATTACAATTGTGTCATTAAAAAGAAGTTTTAATATATTAAAAAGGAATCATTTTTATAAACTATCTATTATATAGATTATTACAATAATAAAATCTTTATTTCATATCATAATTATTTCACGAAAAAGAAATGTAAAATAATCCACTTCTCCCACGTGCAACATGATTTGAATTATTCACAGAATGATGAGTTGAGCGGATAAAAGTTGTGTGGCTGAGATAAAAAGAGTGCATAAAATAAAATATTAATATATAGTTTTAGGTACAAGACAACATTCTCTCCTTAGATGGTTGTAACCAGAGAAAAAAAAGGGAAACAGAAAACTATGATGATTCAAAACAAGAGTATACAGTGTACATCAAATTCCATAATGGATCAAGTAACACAATCCATTATACATTGTTGTACATCTTAGGAAATTTCCTTAACTTACTGAAAAACTTGAGGTGAGAATGAACAAAAGAACAATTTACAAATGTCATTATTCTTGGGAAGTTTCCTTAATTAAAACCTCCATGATGGGAAACTTTGGATGAAAGCATGAATATTAATGGGATTCCTTTTTTGTCTCCTTTTTCTTGTTCTCAATTCTACTGCTCCTTCAATCCAACAATATCATATTTGTCTCCTTTTTCTTATTTTTTCCCCCTTAATTATATAGTGATGCTTATGAATTACTCCTTCTATTCATATATAATTCATATATAATGTTGATTTTTAAAGAAAATATGATCATTTTTATACTTTATTTTTAAAACTTTAAGATAATATATATTTTTTAATAACTAAAAGCCGTATTGTATATAATTGAAAATAAAAAGATTAAATGTTTTTCTTAATTTAGATAAAACAACCTTGAAAATGCTTTCCCACACTAAATTAATAAACTTATATATATATATATATATATATATATATTGACAATGGAAAATAGTTTTATATTTTCATTTTATATAATCATATAAAAGGTTTTGACATTATGCTTCTAATGAAGACGAGGAACAAGGGAACAAAATAAACCTGTTTTACAACGGACACTAGAAGAAGCTTCTTTCACTACAAGAAGTGGTCCTTCGTTCGCAATTTTCACATATTAAAAGTGCTTTCCCACAATAAATAAACGCTTTTCATTGAAGCAACAAAAAATTGTCGCCATGTCAACTCATAACAATAATTTAGGAGATTAGGAGTATATTTTAACCGACTTTTCTGTATGTGAATAATTAGAATGAAATTTGGAATCTACTTTTATACAAGTTAAATTATAATGTATGTATAAGTTAGTTTTTTAAACCTTTTTATATAATTTTTAAAATTTTAATTTATTTATAAACTAACTTAAACTTTGTTTACTTCATTTTATTTTATTTTTATTTTTCATAAAAGGTATTTATTAGTAAGCATACCTTTATAGTTTCATATATGCTTTTGTTAAAAAATTTATAGAGAGATCGATATAGAGAGAGGGGAAGAGAGAGAGAGAGAGTAAATTACAAGAATTTTGATTATTTTTGAAATTATACTTATATCTCTGTTTCTTTTTTTATACAATTTCAATTATTTAAGTAGTGTTTTAAAGCTTAAGAGAAGTGTGCAAAATATTATGTCTTTAAATCAAATGGAATTTTTTTATTAAATTAAAAAAAAATCATATGTAAGATTTAATCCGAAAAACCTAGGAGATGCTAATTTGATTTATTTTGTTTATAAGATATATTTTCGCTGGAGTTAGAGTATGATTATTACACGTAATAAAGACTAGCTTGTAAAAACCATAGATATAAGGCAATTTGTACTCGAGAACAGTTTACATTCATTGTTGTCTGCGGCAGAACCAGAAATATTTGTGGTAAAGACAAGAAAAATTAGATATAATATTTTCATATGTTTATTACAAATACATATTTTCAAAATAAAAGTTTTAATTTATTTTAATTTTTAAGTTCATTTAAAGCAGCTTAATATAATATTTTTCACAATATCAATATAATATTTATCTCATGCTCCTGCTAGAGCATAATATATGATCCTTTTCTGCAATGATAACAACTATTGTTGAAATTAATACGAAAAAAGTTTTGAAAATTTGTTGAACTTTTTAATTATGAGTGACCTATCGTATTACTTTCTAACTATATTTATCTACAAAATTGTCATCATGTGCAATTTTTTACTAGGATTATCCATAAATTACTATCATATCCCATTTTAAAATCAAAACCAAGACACTTATATACACTTTTCCATTTTATTATTTCATATTATTTGTTCTTTCTGCATTTTTTTTTTTACATTTTTTGTTCGCTCTAGTTGTTCTTCTCTTTTCGTCATTCTAGCAGCACCTTCATTGGCTTAAGAAGTATCTCTTGTCTTTTCATTCTTGTCTTTTTCCATTATGACAATTATTTCCCTCTCCATTCTATTACTCAGGTCAGTTCTGTATGTCCCTCTCATAAATTTATTTAATTATATATGCGGTTGTAATATAGATTTGGTTGATAATGGAGTTGTTTGATGATATGATATTTGGTGAGTTTTGTGATTAGAAAAAATGTGTTGAAGGGTAGTAAAGATTATGTGTTTAGTGAAAATATGCAATTATTTAATAATGGTGGTATTATATGACATGATATTTTGGGGGGTTTTGTTAGTGAAGCAAGAGAGAATTAATTTTAAATTATTAATGTAGTTAAATTGTTTAGTTTGAAGAATTCAATAGCACGACACTATTGCTTTAGTAATGTGACTTAAGTCACCAAGTTCTGAGAACTTCCAAATTGTCTCTCTTTAGAAGAAAGAATTTTTCAATATTCTTCAAAACTTAACAAGGAATTCAGTCGGTTAAACAACCAGATAGATAGTTAATGGATTATGCTTTATAGTGAATTTCACTCGAATGACCAAAATGACACTTAAGCAATATATCCATAACTAGCATATTCATAAAATAGATTTTAATTCCTATTTTATCAGTTTCATTTGTTTTAACAAGTTTTATTAATAAATAGTTAAAGTTATATTATCATATTAAAACCATTTCTTCTAAACTAAAAAAAAAATCTTTAAATTTTTTTAATAACAAATAGACATGAATCAATTTTTCGAATTTCTAAAAAAACTATTTTATCTTACATAAAATAATTTTGAATATTCTAACCAATTTTTCTTACACAAAACAATTTTTCTAACCAAACTGAATGAGACCACATATCGTGAAATAATTTTGACAAGTTAGATATACATCTATTATAAGTGATACATTTTTAACGTAATAATTAATATATATATATATATATATATATATATATATATATATATATATAAACGAATCATATTCTATAATAATAATAAATAAATATATAATTAGATATTATTCGGATATTCTTTTAAAAAAGTTGGGGTTGAATTTTAAAAGAGAAATATAACATTTTGTCTTGGGTCTGATTTCAAAAATTTTTACTGGTCCCACGATCGTACACTTGTATATTTTCATGATCATAGTGAGCTCCGGGCATAATATTACTGTTCACACACTAATTAACAACATTTATACTTACAGAAAAGAGAAGTTAAATATAATGATTTTTTAAAATATATGATTAATACACATTATTCCTTATCCCTTTGAGTACACACAGTATTATTCTTTTTTAATATGATTTATGTCCTTGTTAACTAAGTATGCATATATGTAAATTGTTTAAATTGCAATGACTATTATGTAAATAGTATTAAATATTTACTGGATGTGGTTTTTGAGAATATTCATAGAATTAAAATATAAATAAGTCAATATCTGCATTTTTAGGAATATCTAAGTACAAGTAATATTTATAAAAATTAATTAAAAAACATTAATTTACTTGATAATTATTTTATTCGTAGTAAAATATATAAAAGTTAGATCAACATATAACAGATGTGAGTGAAATTAAATTCAGTATTAATAAATAAAATATTTTGTTAAGTATGTAAAAAAATATCATCAAATAAAACATTACTTTTGTTTCAATATCAACGTTATTAAGATTAATAGTTTGATGACAGTTTAATCTTCAAATGTGTAATACTTTCATTCTCTCTTTTCTTAAACTTTTCCTTCTCTCTATCTTTTCTCATATTTTACTCTTAGTCAAAGAGTCAATGATCATTTTTATTCTACTAAATTTTTAAATATGGAGAAAGTTTATATGTATTTTAATAATTTCTTTTTTATAATTTTGTTATCAATTTTAATAGAATGACTAGAAAAAAGTGATCATTTTAATTTGATTAAGTTCATACTGAAATTTAGTGATGTTTAGATAATATGGTCTAGGTTTATAAATTTTGTGTAATTATCTTGCTTAAGCTGAAATTTTCTTTCAAATAAGGAATTTCACATAAGGTAAGCTATTTATGTTGTTTTTATAATCATAAGATAGACAATATGGATATAAAGGTGACTTTGTCAAAATATTTTGATTTCGATGTAGGGATGATATTTTGTTTGAAACGAAACTGTTTAATTGTTTGAAACCGAATGCTATTTGAATTTTGGTTAATAGACGACCAATTTAGAATATTTTGAATTGAATACTATCGATGAGAAATTAATCTATTAAACAGTGAATTATATATGTTAAAGTATAAAATTTATTAAACCGAATTTTGATCATAGTTTTGACAAGTTTATGAGTTTGAATGATTAAGATTGAATTGAAAAATGAGTGAAGAATGATGTTTAAACAAATTATGTTTTGAATTGATCATTTCAAAATGTTTAGAAGTAGTACTATTACAATGTATCTGAAAACATCCTTTAAAAACTGAGTTGATTTTGTTGCTAGGTTGATTTTTCCTGATATTTTTGCTAACAACATTTAAAACTAGCTCATTCTACAAGATTTTTGCTCAAGTTAAAATAATTTTGTTCAAGCAAGCCAATTCTCGCTCAAGTTAATTTTTTTAAAAATATTGTCTTTTTTTTTCTTTTCTTCTTGTATCTTCAATGAATTGAATTGTACATCAATGTTAATTGTAGAAGTGAAATGAATATTAAGTTGTATATTTAATTGATGTCGTGTTTTGTTTAATTGACTTACGTTAGATGAAAATGATTGTTGTGACCGATAAAAATTGTATGAATTTGTGGTCAGTCAGATGGGATGATATGTGGATTATTGTTTGATTTGTGTATTAAGTATTAACACCTAGGTTGTAACAGAGATCCTCTTACTTCGCCTATAATTTAAGTCACATAGAATAAGATATATATCAGGTGAAGAGAAGCTGAGAAGGGAGTTCTTGGACACCATAACATATGTGGATAAATGACTTGGATTTTATTGAACTTGCCTGAGAGTTTTTGGATATTGTGACATATCTGAATGAACGACTTGAGTTGTATTGAACTTATCCTGAGAGTTATTGTACACTTGTATGGCAAATATGTGACTTGGATTACAATGAACTTACAGTGATACATTATCTTAGGTTCACTACTAAGTTTATACATTATCTTAGGTTCACTACTAAATTTAAGTATTGTGTATTGGAAATGTTATTAGTTTCGATAGGTTATACTAAGTACAAGTCTTTTGGAAGGCGTAGGTTGATATTCCACTTATTGAATATCTTTGACTTTATAGATCTAGATGTGGTTTATATTGTTGTTGTACTTAATATTTGAAAGAGAATAGTTGTGACCTATTTGATTAAAATGTCTTCTTTTACAAATTCCTCTTATATTAAAAATTTATTTCAATAACTTATCCTGATTGTTTTTTATATTATAAATTTGAATGATTATAATATATATATATATATATATATATATATATATATATATATATATATATATATAATGTTTTTGTTTGATTTACATATTTTATACTTCATACAACTCTTAATTATATTTTAAAACAAAAAATGAAAATAAATTATTTAATTATTGAAAATAGCTTAACACACATTTCAATACTTAAAAGTAATTCGTAAATAATTCATTTTAAATATATTACCATCTATTTATTATCATTATTCTTACCTAATCCACTATTATTAGTATTATTTTTAAGCTTAAAGGCACAAATTGCCATTTTCCTTCATTATATATAAAATGTATTAGATTTTGCAACTTTTTTAATGTAGACTTTCCTTTGTCCTTTCTATCCTTATCAACATAATTAATTTTATTAATTTAGTAATTTGCTAAAAAATTTACCATAATTTTTTAGTTTTTAAACCCCTTTAGCTTTCCACCCCCTCTTTAACTTTCTCTCTCTCACCCTCCATCTTTCATAACTTTCTCTTCCTTCTCTCTCAAATTTCACACTTCATATTTCATCTGCTTTAGAATTTGATCAAGCCACGCATTACCTGAGGATCCTAGGAACATGTCTAACCGATCAGAATCTCAATCAGAATTGTTTGCTTTGAGAATATTTTGTTTTATAAGTGGAAATAGTTGAGAAAAGTGTTTCTCTCAATTTTATTAAGATTATACTAAAATTTGGTGTTATTTGAATAACTTGTTCTAGACCTCTAGAGTTTGGATTGGTGGGGTCTTCGTCTAAGGTAAGGAAAGCTAGTAACTTGTTTTTGTACTAGTTAGTTACTTTCAAATAGAAATTTAGGATAAAAGACTTGAATATGTGATTATCAGTGTTCAAGTTTTTCTTGCAGGTCTGACTGATCCTTGAGCACTAAATGAGTTTGATTGTTTATCTTCATTTGGTGTGACTAATTCACTTGATTTGAGTAATGATGTTAGAAGGTAGCACGTGAGAACTTTTGTTTGTTGTTTGATTAAATTGATGTGTTATGTGTAATGTCTTAGTTATAAACTTATATGTAATCATTATGGTTGAAATGAAATCGATGTAATGAGGGCTGAAAGGAAATCAAGGTATCATGGTTTCATATGTCTCTATATGCTTCAGTATGATTGAATTATTATGTTATGTGTAAAGACTGAGTTATAGACTTATATGAAATCATTTTGGTCGAAATGAAACTAATGTACTAGGGGTTGAAAGGAAATCAAGGTAACATGGTTACATATGTCTTGGTATGCTTCAGTATGACTGAATTGATGCGGTATGTGTGATGATTGAGTTATAGGCTCGTATATAATCATTTTGGTTGAAATGAAACTAGTATATTGAGGGTTGAAAGGAAATCAAGGTATCATGGTTACATATGCACCTATAAGCTTCTGAATGGTTGAGATGATATGATTATTGTTATGATTGAATGATGAGTCCATATGCAATCATTACGATTGAAATGAGATTAGAGTACTGGGAATTGAAAAGAAATCAAGGTACGGTGATTGCAAATGGATCATTGTGAAGTCAATAGGCTTGGAATAAAGTATAAAAGATTGTGATTGAATGATAGACTTAGTTGTATTTGACTTGAGAGTTGAAATTTTAATTTCTTAAATCTAATCATTTCAATTCTTTTAACTTTTACAAGCTGAAAACATTATTTCACTAGCTTACCCTTGGTTGTCTTGTTGTGTTGTGAACTACGATGATTGTACTATATACAAAAGCAAGTGCAGATGCAGGTTTTGGAGCACCTTAAGGATTATATGCCTTTAATATGGTCTTCCTTTTGTCTTGTATACACTTGTATATATGGTTGATGTATTTAAAGACTTTATGACCTTAAGTTGGTCTTTCTTTTGTCATGTAGATAGTTATACATAAGTTTGATGTATTTGAATATCTTATATAGTACTTTAAATCTTAAATGGATATTAATACATGGTAGTAGACAAAAGTTAGTTTTTTTTTTTTGAGAAATCATTTTTTGATGATTTCACTTAAGCAAGAGAATCTCGCTCAAGTGAATTATGTAGAAAAAATTCACTTGGAATCTCATTGCAAGTCTCGTCTGAGCGAGATTTAGCTCGTCTGAGCGAGATACAGCTCGCCTGAGCGAGATCTTTATAAAAAAGGAGGTGCTCTCAAGTCGATTTTGGCTCAAGTAAGGTCCATTTTTGCTCAAACTATTTTTTTTTCTTCTTCTCTTTGTTCTTTACTTTATTCTTTATTAATTGTTTTGTAGTTTGAAATTATATTTCGTTTATTCTTATTGTTCTCTATTAGAATTGAACGAGAAATGCTATAAAATTTTTAGACGATTACAATTTTTATAAAAAATTATAAATATTACAAAATTTAAAAAAGTATAACTATTTCATGTATATATTTATTATAATTATAATATATATTTAATTATTATTATTTGATAATTAAAATTTAAATTTTATATATATATATTAATTATGGATGAATTTGTACACTCATGCTGTCATTTTTTCAAGTAGTAAATTAAAATATATGAGCTGTTTATCATTATTCGATGTATACATACTTTGAAATTTACATTTTTTTAAATAAAATAATTTATTTCAATTTAAACAAACAGTAGAAAACGGATTTATTTGAAAAGAAAAATTAGTTTTGGAATCTTAACTGATTGATCAAAACATATTTAAGAAATTCAATAAATAATGATTTATGATTCAGAAAAAATAATGATTTAAAATTAAAATTAAAATAAAATAAAATAAAATAAAATGTACATTTGATAAAATTTTACAACTAATTTATGATCCTAACTAGTTTTCTTAACTGACATTATCTTATGTTCAAAGATATATTTCTTTGTTTTAGAACATCTCTCAATAATGTAATATCATTTGATTTGTATCTTCACATAACAAATATCTACTTAAAAGATACATAAATTGAATTATTGAGAATGAGAAACCTGAAAAACAAAATTAAAGTTGAAGTTTTGAACTTGAAAAGACACATGTTTTAAGGGAAGAACTGAGCAGTGAAGAGAGAAAACTTATTGTACACTTTTTAATATGTCCCACATTTGATAGTACCTGTGTTATATATATATATATATATATATATATATATAGTTATGGTAGGGATTCTAATAACATTTATACTTCTTAATATGTGCATGTAATTGATTTAAATGCTATTAGTTTTATAAAATGTGTATGACTTAT
>Ga0209489_106140_pt1 | contig 19694 bp, 12 predicted proteins | sample SiratrowhiteBW_FD_187527 | JGI IMG/M metagenome (GOLD analysis project Ga0209489, IMG submission 187527) | Root nodule microbial communities of legume samples collected from California, USA - Siratro white BW (SPAdes) (version 2) | ecosystem: Host-associated > Plants > Roots > Nodule | place...
TTATTATTTCAAGAATACTTAAACTGATAAATATATTTTTATGTTATTATTGATTTTTATTTCTTTTTATTTTTATCATTATGCTTTAATTTAAAAGATTACCCGGACAAAATCGGGTGTTGACAGTCTTCATTTCTTTTAGCCTTGTTATCTCAAGCTCATGTTCCTTAAATTTGCCAAACAGTGCTGATATGGTGAGGGTGGTCAAGTCTCTAGTCTTGGATATTGCAGTCACCTTGGGCTGTCAGCTCCTATCCAAGCATTTGAAGATTTTGATGTTCAGCTCTTCCTTATCAAACTATTTTTCCAGTATAATCAGATGATTGACAATATGAGTAAATCGTTTTTGAACATCCGTAATGGTTTCCCCTGGTTGCATCTTGAACAACTCATACTCCTTGATGAGTGCATGTTTTCTAGCTCGTTTTAAATCATTTGTTCCTTCATGTGTGACCTCCAATATGTCTCACATTTCTTTTGCAAAGTTGCACTAGGATACCCTGAAGAATTCATCACGATTTAAAGTAGAGGTGATTATACTTTATGCAACACAATCATACTGAACTCTCTTATTCTCAGCCTCAGACAATTCATTATACGATTTCACAACAGACATGGGAATATAAGGACCATTTACTATGGCATTCCAATTACCACGATCAATGGATTCAATAAATATTTTCATCCTTACTTTCCAAAACTGGTAATTAACCTTAGAAAATATACGTGGCCTATGTATAGAGGCTCCCTCAACAAAAGGTAGTTTGTTCTCAATCATGGATCGAAAACTTGACTAGGATTCAAGTCTTAGCTTTGATTCCAATTGCAAAATGAGTTTAGCTCGAGTTCAAGAGGGGGTGAATTGAAGTTTCAAAATTTTTCGCAAACAATTAATGGGTAACGATAATAAAATTGAACTTTCTTAACCGTATTGAGGGGAAACAACAACAAAATGACCGAAAATGATATACGAAAGGTTTGGGTGCAAAAACTAGTCATCGTGTGTTGCTTTACAACTTTTAGGAGTTTTCATTCCAAAAGTCATCAAATTTTTACAGGGACAATTTTTAGCAATACAGATATGAAGCGATGAGGAATAAATTGAAATGAATATCGGTATGGTTTGGGTGCAAAACCATGCCATCTTTACATTGTTTTGAACATATCTACCTTTAGTGTTTTTCATGCTTGCAAGACTCATGAAATGTTGACTTTAACCTTTCTAGACCCTCTTTTATATCAAACAACCATAAATAGAGACATAAAAAGGATGTACGGAAGTTATGAAGGCAAAACAAGTCGTATTAGGTTGTTTGCAAGATTTGGGAGTTTTCGTGTAAAAAGACCTGAACTTTAGCTCAGAATATTTTTGAGCCGTATTGACGGGAAACAACAACAAATTGACTGAAAATTATGTACGAAAGATTTGGGTGAAAAATGTAGTTATCTTGGGTTGGTTTCCATTTTTGGCAGGTTTTCATGTTTAGGGTCTTGTATTTTTGTTCTGAGCATTTTTTAACCATATTGATGGGAAACAACAATAAAATGAATGAAAATGATGTGCAGATGGTTTGGGTGCAAAAACAAGTCATCATGTGTTGGTTTGTAACTTTTGGGAGTTTTCGTGCCAAATGACCTAAACTTTTGACCGTTATATTTTTGAGCCGTATTGCCGGGAACAACAACAAAATGACCGAAAATTATATGGAAAAGATTTGGGTGAAAAACGTAGTCATCTTGGGTTGGCTTCCATTTCTGGCAGGTTTTCATGTAGAGGATATTGTCCTTTGGTTACGAGCATTTTCTAACCGTATTGATGGGAAACAACAATAAAATGACCGAAAATGATGTGCGGAAGGTTTCGTTACAAAAACTAGTCATCGTGTGTATGTTTGCAACTTTTGTGTGTATTCATTCCAAGTCATCAAATTTTTACTGGGATATTCTTTAGCGATACTGATACGAAACGATGAGTGATAAATCGAAATGAATATCATTATGCTTCGGGTGCAAAACCATATCATCTTAGCTTGGTTTCCAACTTATCTACCTTTAGTGTTTTTCTTGCTTGAAAAGACTCATGAAATGTTGAGTTTAACCTTTTTTGACCATCTTTTATGTCAAACAACCATAAATCGAGATAAAAAAGGATGTACGGAAGTTATGAGGGCAAAAAAAATCGTATTAGGTTATTTGTAAGTTTGGGAGTTTTCGTGCAAAAAGACCTAAACTTTTGACCGGAATAGTTTTGAGCTGTATTGACGGGAAACAGCAAAAAAATGACCGATAATTATTTGCGAAAGATTTGGGTGAAAAAAGTAGTTATCTTGGGTTGATTTCCATTTTTGGCACGTTTTCGTGTTTAGGGTCCTGTACTTTTGTTTTAAGCATTTTTTAACCATATTGATGGAAAACAACAATAAAATGACTGAAAATGATGTGCGGATGGTTTGGGTGCAAAAACAAGTCATCATGTGTTGGTTTGTAACTTTTGGGAGTTTTTGTGCCAAATGACTTAAACTTTGGACCAGTATATTTTTTAGCTGTATTGATGGGAAACAACAACAACAAAATGACCGCAAGTTATATGCGAAATATTTGGGCGAAAAAGGTAGTCATCTTGGGTTGGTTTCCATTTTTGGCAGGTTTTCGTGGAGAGGGTACTGTACTTTGGTTACGAACATTTTTTAACCATATTTATAGGAAACATCTATAAAATGACTGAAAATAATGTTCGGAAGGTTTGGGTGAAAAACCAGTCATCGTGTGTTGATTTTCAACTTTTGGGATTTTTTATTTCAAAAGTCATCAAATTTTTACCTGGACAATTTCTAGCGATACCGATATGAAACGATGAGGAATAAACCGAAATGTGTAGAAAATAGGTTTAGGCTGAGTTCAGGAGGGGTAGTAAATTGATCTATTAAAAACTTTCAAAAACTTTTCGCAAAATAATAGAAAGTGTTAAAGATTCAAATGAAGGTTCTTTGTCATTTTACTAATCAATGAAATTCAGAATTACCCAACAAAGATCAATATGTTTCAGAACAGAAATATCTAGTTGATCAAAACAATATCAGAAACAGAAGCGGAAGCAATCAGTTGTTAAGAAAAATGTTTTTGAAGAAAATTCAATCCAGTAGATAAACAATAATCTCAGTAAATCACAAATCAATCACTCAGTACAACAGTTCAAATAAAATACTAATGTCAAGAAACAACAATTTGAATCAAGAAAATATGCTTTCAGAAAGTTTATCAATCAAACAGTAGTATCATAAAACTATCAATACATCAATACAATCAAAACTTAGTTCTAGTCAATTGTATGAAAAATATAACAATTTCAGAAGGAGACAGTAAGAATGACAGAAAGAACAATCAGTAATGCACGAAGAACAATTGATTGAGTGTGCGATAACAGAAAAGATAAGTGTTTAAGAAGAGAGAAAGAAAGATCAAGAACACAAAGATTTATATTGGTTCACCCTTCCTCAAGGGCTACGTCCAGTCCTTTGCCAACTAGAAAAGAGTTTCACTAATCAAGATCACCAAGATCAGTTCACACAATACAAAACACTTGCACCAGCAAGCCATCACTGCTCCCCGTAGTTCACATTGCTCTCTACAGCAAACACACTACTGAACCCTACAGTAAGTGCCTCACTAATGCAAAACCCTCTACACTTAGCCTGTTACAATTACAATCACCCTGTAATATGTAATCAACTCTCACAGTATAAAGAAATGATCAAGAATACAATGAATACCATAATGATTCTACTCAATAGATTACAAAATGTATTAAGATCAAAATAGAACACTTAGCTCTGGATCAAGCTCACTGTTGCACAAGATCAATTCAACAATAAAGCTCCAAGATCAGTTTTCTTGATGAAAATTGATTGCCAAATGATCACAAGGTGTAAGCATGTTTTCTGTCTCAAAAATTTCACTTGAATTCACTTAAAATGATTTCTGTATATTGTTCTTGTTTTTTTTTTTGTGAAAAACACGTGCATGGTCATTATATAAGAAAAATGATTAGTTGACCGTCAAAACTTCAATCGATTGAGTCAATCATCCAATCAATTGAATTTTTCTTTGTCTTAACAGAAAATTCATCAAGTTCATGTTCTGAAAACAGTTTACTAATTCCCTTTCTGAAATATATTATCAAAATGTGATTTGTTCTTATTTAATCATTTGAAAGTATGATTAAGCAATTTGATTTTGGAGCTTACTTCGAATTACCAATCAAACAACATATGATTTTGAACCAGAGGCACAACTCATAAATACACATAGCCTAAGTCTATGACCAACACTCCATCAAGCTTTATGAGTCTTCATGCACTCCATATTGCAAGCTAGGATCCATTACAGACTTCATTTTAGTGTTGATTTCATCAAATCATATTCAACAACTCTTGGTGCTAACAAAATGAATATTGGTATGGTTTGGGGGCAAAACTATGTCATCTTTACCTTGTTTCGAACTTATCTACCTATAGTGTTTTTCGTGCTTGAAAGACTCATAAAATGTTGACTTTAACCTTTCCTGACCCTCTTTTATGACAAACAACCATAAATTGGGAAAAAAGTAATACGGAAGTTATGAGGGCAAAACAAGTCGTATTAGGTTGTTTACAAGTTTTGGAAGATTTCGTTCAAAAAGCCCTGAAGTTTTGACCAGAATATTTTTGCGACATATTGACAGGAAACTACAAAAAATGACCGAAAATTATGTGCAAAAGATTTGTGTGAAAAATGTAGATATCTTAGGTTGGTTTCCATTTTTGGCAGGTTTTCATGTTTAGGGTCCTGTACTTTTGAGCATTTTTTTAACCATATTGATGAAAAACAACAATAAAATGACCGAAAATGATGTATGGATGGTTTGGGTACAAAAACAAGTAATCATGTGTTGGTTTGTAACTTTTGGTAGTTTTCGTGCCAAATGACCTAAACTTGTGACCGTTATATTTTTGAGCTGTATTGATGTGAAAAAACAAAAAAATGACCGAAAATTATGGGCAAAAGATTTGGGAGAAAAACGTAGTCATCTTGGGTTGGTTTTCATTTTTGACATGTTTTTGTGCAGAAGGTAATGTACTTTGGTTACAAGCATTTTTTAACCGTATTAATGGGAAACATCATTAAAATGACAGAAAATAATGTGCGGATGGTTTAGGTGCAAAAACAAGTCATTATGTGTTAGTTTGTATCTTTTGGGAGTTTTCGTGCGAAATGACATAAACATTTAAATGTTATATTTTTGAGTTGTATTGATGTGAAACAACAACAAAATGACCGAAAATTATGAGCAAAAGATTTGGGTAAAAATTGTAGTTATCTGGGGTTGGTTTATATTTTTGGCAGGTTTTCGTATTTACGGTCCTATTCTTTTATTCTGAGCATTTTTTAACCATATTGGTGGGAAACAACAATAAAATGACCAAAAATGAGGTGCATATGGTGTGGGTGCAAAAACAAGTCATCATGTGTTGGTTTGTAACTTTTGAGAGTTTTCGGGCAAAATGACCTAAACCTTTGAGCATTATATTTTTGAGTTGTATTAATGTTAAACAACAACAAAATGATCGAAAATTATGCGCAAAAGATTTGGGTGAAAAATGTAGTCCTTTTGGGTTGGTTTTCATTCCAAAAATTATGTACAAAAGGTTTGAGTGAAAATTCTAGTTATCTGTGGTTGGTTTCAATTTTTGGCAGGTTTTCGTATTTAGGGTCCTGTTTTTTCGTTTTGAGCAGTTTTTAACCATATTGGTTGGAAACAACAATAAAATGACCGAAAATGATGTGCATGTGGTTTGGGTGCAAAAACAAGTGATCATGTATTAGTTTGTAACTTTTGAGAGTTTTCGTGCATAAAGACCTGAAATTTCGATCGGAATATTTTTCAGTCGTATTGACGGAAAACAATAACAAAATGACCGAAAATTATGTACAAAGGATTTGGGTGAAAAGTGTAGTGATCTGGGGTGGGTTTCTATTTTTGGCAGGTTTTCGTATTTAGGGTCCTGTTCTTTTGTTTTGAGAATTTTTTAACCATATTGGTGTGAAACAACAATAAAATTACCGAAAATGATGTGCATATGGTTTGGGTGAAAAAACAAGTCATCATGTGTTGGTTTGTAACTTTTGCGAGTTTTCGCGCCAAATGACGTAAACTTGTGAGCGTTATAGTTTTGAGCTGTATTGATGTGAAACAACAACAAAATGACCGAAAGTTATGTGCAAAAGATTTGGGTGAAAAATGTAGTCATCTTCGGTTGGTTGTCATTCCGAAAATTATGTGCAAAAGATTTGGGTGAAAATTGTGGTTATTTGGGTTTGGTTTCTATTTTTGGCAGGTTTTCGTATTTAGGGTCCTGTTCTTTTGTTTTGAGCATTTTTTAACCATATTGGTTGGAAACAACAATAAAATGACCGAAAATTATGTGCATATGGTTTGGGTGCAAAAACAAGTCATCATGTGTTAGTTTGTAACGTTTGGGAGTTTTTGTGCATAAAGACCTGAACTTTTGACCGGAATATTTTTCAGTCTTATTGACGGAAAACAATAACAAAATGACCGAAGATTATGTGCAAAGGATTTGGGTGAAAAACGTAGTGATCGGGGATGGGTTTCTATTTTTGGCAGGTTTTCGTATTTAGGGTCCTGTTGTTTTGTTCTGAGCAGTTTTTAACCATATTGGTGTGAAACAACAATAAAATTACTGAAAATGATGTGCATATGGTTTGGGTGCAAAAACAAGTTATCATGTGTTGGTTTGTGAAATTTGCGAGTATTCGTGCCAATTGACTTAAACTTGTGAGTGTTATATTTTTGGGCTGTACTTATGTGAAACAACAACAAAATGACCCAAAATTATGTGCAAAAGATTTGGGTGAAAATCGTAGTCATGTTGGGTTTGTTTTCATTCCGAAAATTATGTGCAAAAGATTTGGGTAAAAATTGTAGTTATCTGGGTTGGTTTTTAGTTTTGGCAGGTTTTCATATATAGGATCCTGTTCTTTTGTTTTGAGCAGTTTTTAACCACATTGGTGGAAAACAACAAATAAATGATTGAAAATGATGTGGATATTGTTTAGGTGCAAAAACAAGTCATCATGTGTTTGTTTGTGACTTTTGGGAATTTTCGTGCCAAATGACCTAACCTTGTGATTATTATATTTTTGAGCTATATTGATGTGAAACAACAACAAAATGACCAAAAATTATGTGCAAAAGATTTGGGTGAAAAATGGTTTTCATTCCAAAAATTATGTACAAAACGTTTGGGTGAAAATTATAGTTATCTGTGGTTGGTTTCTATTTTTGGCAAGTTTTCGTATTTAGGGTCCTGTTCTTTTGTTCTGAGCTTTTTTTAAGCATATTGGTGTGAAACAACAAGAAAATTACCGAAAATGATGTGTATATGGTTTGGTTGCAAAAACAAGTCATCATGTGTTGGTTTGTAACTTTTGGGAGTTTTCGTGCCAGATGACCTAAACTTGTGAGCGTTATATTTTTCAGCTGTATTGATGTGAAACAACAAGAAAATGACCGAAAATATGTGTAAAAGAATTGGGTGAAAAACGTAGTCTTCTTGGGTTGGTTTTCATTCCGAAAATTATGTGCAAAAGATTTGGGTGAAAATTGTAGTTAGCTAGGGTTGGTTTCTATTTTTGGCTGGTTTTCGTATTTAGGGTCCTGTTCTTTTGTTTTGAGCAATTTTTAACCATATTGGTTGGAAACAACAATAAAATGGCCGAAAATGATGTGCAAATGGTTGGGTGCAAAAACAAGTCATCATGTGTTAGTTTGTAACTTTTGAGAGTTTTCGTGCATAAGGACCTGAACTTTTGACCGGAATATTTTTCGGTCGTATTAACGGAAAACGACAGCAAAATGAACGAAAATTATGTGCAAATGATTTGGGTGAGAAATGTAGTCATCTAGGGTTGGTTTCTATTTTTCTCAAGTTTTTGTATTTAAGGTGTTGTTCTTCTGTTCTGCGCATTTTTTAACTATATTGGTGGGAAACAACAATAAAAGGACCGAAAATGATGCGCATATGGTTTGGGCGCAAAAACAAGTGAACATGTGTTAGTTTGTAACTTTTGGGAGTTTTCGTACATAAAGACCTGAACTTTTGACCAGAATATTTTTCAGTCGTATTGATGGAAACCAACAAGAAAATGACCGAAAATTATGTGCAAAGGATTTGGGGGAAAAATATAGTCATCTAGGGTGGGTTTCTATTTTTTGCAGCTTTTCGTATTTAGGGTCCTGTTCTTTTGTTCTGAGCTTTTGTTAACCATATTGGTGGGAAACAACAATAAAATGACCGTAAATGATGTGGATATGGTTTGGGTACAAAAACAAGTCATCATGTGTTGGTTTGTAACTTTTGGAAATTTTCGTGCTAACTGACCTAAACTTGTGAGTTTTATATTTTTGAGTTGTATTGATGTAATTCAACAACAAAATGACCGAAAATTATGTGTAAAAGTTTTGGGTGAAAAACGTAGTCATCTTGGGTTGGTTTTCATTCCAAAAATTATGTACAAAAGGCTTGGGTGAAAATTATAGTTATCTGTGGTTGGTTTCTAATTTTGGCAGGTTATCGTATTTAGGGTCCTGTTCTTTTGTTTTGAGCAGTTTTTAACCATAATGGTTGGAAACAACAATAAAATGATCGAAAATGAAATGATTTCGGTGCAAAAACAAGTCATCAGGTGTTAGTTTGTAACTTTTGGGAGTTTTCGTGCATAAAGACCTGAACTTTTGACCGGAATATTTTTCAATCGTATTGACGGAAAACAACAACAAAATGACCGAAGATTATGTGTAAAGGATATGGGTGAAAATTGTAGTCATCTGGGGTGGGTTTTTATTTTTGGCAGGTTTTCGTATTTAGGGTTTAGGGTTTAGGGTTTAGGGTTTAGGGTTTAGGGTTTAGGGTTTAGGGTTTAGGGTTTAGGTTTTTAACTATATTGAGGGGAAACAACAATAAAATGACCAAAAATAATGTGCATAAGGTTTGGGTGCAAAAACAAGTCATCTTGTGTTGGTTTGTAACTTTTGGGAGCTTCCGTACAAAATGACCTAAACTTGTGAGCGTTATAGTTTTCACCTGTATTGATTTGAAACAACAACAAAATAACCGAAAATTAAGTGCAAAAGATTTGGGTGAAAAACGCAGTTATCTTGGGTTGGTTTTTATTCCGAATATTATGTGCAAAAGATTTGGGTGAAAATTGTAATTAACTAGGGTCGGTTTCTATTTTTGGCAGGTTTTCGTATTTACGATCATGTTTTTTTGTTTTGAGCAGTTTTTATCCATATTGGTTGGAAACAACAATAAAATGATCAAAAATGATGTGCAAATGGTTTGGGCGCAAAAACAAGTCATCATGTGTTAGTTTGTAACTTTTGTGAGTTTTCGTGCATACAGACCTCAACTTTTGACCGGCATATTTTTCAGTCATATTCACGGAAAACAATAAGAAAATGACCGAAAATTATGTACAAAAGATTTGGGTGAAAAATGTAGTCATTCGAGTGGGTTAGTATTTTTGGCAGGTTTTCGTATATAGGGTCTGGTTCTTTTTTTCTGAGCATTTTTTAACCAAATTGGTGCCAAACAACAAAAAAATAACCAAAAATGATGTGCATATTGTTTGGGTGTAAAAACAAGTCATCTTGTGTTGGTTTGTAACTTTTGGGAGTTTTCGAGCCAAATGACCTAAACTTGTGAGCATTATATTTTTGAGCTGTATTGATGTGAAACAACAACAATATGACCGAAAATTATGTGCAAATGATTTGGGTGAAAAACATAGTCATCTTGTGTTGGTTTTCATTCCGAAAATTATGTGCAAAAGATTTGGGTGAAAATTATAATTATCTGTGGTTGGTTTCTATTTTTAGCAGGTTTTCGTAATCAGGGTCCTGTTCTTTTGTTTTGAGCAGTTTTTAACCATAATGGTTGGAAACAACAATAAAATGATCGAAAATGATGTGCATATGATTTCTGTGCAAAAACAAGTCATCATGTGTTAGTTTGTAACTTTTGAGAGTTTTCGTGCAAAAAGACCTGAACTTTTCACCATAATATTTTTCAGTCGTATTGACGGAAAACAACAACAAAATGACCGAAAACTATGTGGAAAGGATTTGGGTGAAAAATGTAGTCAAGTCGGGAGGGTTTCTATTTTTGGCAGGTTTTCGTATTTAGGGTCTTGTTCTTTTGTTCTGAGCATTTTTTAACCATATTGGTGGGAATCAAGAATAAAATGATAAAAAATTATGTGCATATGGTTTGGGTGCAAAAACAAGTCATCATGTGTTAGTTTGTAACTTTTGGGAGTTTTCGTGCATACAGACCTGAACTTTTGACCGGAATATTTTTCAATCGTATTGACGAAAAACAAGAACAAAATGATCGAAGATTATGTGTAAAGGATATGGGTGAAAATTGTAGTCATCTGGGTGGGTTTTTATTTTTGCAAGTTTTGGTATTTAGGTTCCTGTTCTTTTGTTCTGATCATTTTTTAAACATATTGACGGGAAACAACAATAAAATAATGAAAAATGATGTGCATATGGTTTGGGTGCAAAAACAAGTCATATTGTGTTGGTTTGTAACTTTTGGGAGCTTCCGTGCAAAATGACCTAAACTTGTGAGCGTTATAGTTTTCACCTGTATTGATTTTGAGACAACAACAAAATGACTGAAAATTAAGTGCAAAATATTTGGGTGAAAAAGGCAGTTATCTTGGGTTGGTTTTCATTCCGAATATTATGTGCAAAAGATTTGGGTGAAAATTGTAATTAACTGGGGTTGGTTTCTATTTTTGGCAGGTTTTCGTATTTAGGATCCTGTTCTTTTGTTTTGAGCAGTTTTTAACCATATTGGTTGGAAACAACAATAAAATGATCGAAAATGTTGTGCATGGTTTGGGTGCAAAAACAAGTCATCATGTGTTAGTTTGTAACTTTTGGGAGTTTTCGTGCATACAGACCTGAACTTTTGACCGACATATTTTTCAGTCGTATTCATGGAAAACAACAAGAAAATGACCGAAAATTATGTGCAAAAGATTTGGGTGAAAAATGTAGTCATCTCGGGTGGGTTAGTATTTTTGGCAGGTTTTCTTATCTAGGGTCTGGTTCTTTTGTTCTGAGCATTTTTTAACCAAATTGGTGGGAAACAACAAAAAAATAACCGAAAATGATGTGCATATTGTTTGGGTGCAAGAACAAGTCATCTTGTGTTGGTTTGTAACTTTTGCGAGTTTTCGTGCTAAATGACCTAAACTTGTGAGCGTTATATTTTTGAGCTGTATTGATGTGAAACAACAACAAAATGACCGAAAATTATGTGCAAAAGATTTGGGTGAAAAATATAGTCATCTTGGGTTGGTTTTCATTCCCAAAATTATGTACAAGAGGTTTGGGTGAAAATTATAATTATCTGTGGTTGGTTTATATTTTTGGCAGGTTTTCGTATTTAGGGTCCTGTTCTTTTGTTCTGAGCATATTTTAACCATATTGGTGGGAAACAACAACAAAATGATCGAAAATGATGTGCATATGGTTTGGGTGCAAAGACAAGTCATCATGTGTTAGTTTGTAACTTTTGTGAGTTTTCGTGCATAAAGACTTGAACTTTTGACCGGAGTATTTCTCAGTCGTATTGATGGAAAACAACAAGAAAATGACCGAAAATTATGTGCAATGGATTTGGGTGAAATATGTAGTCATCTGGGGTGTGTTTCTATTTTTGGCAGGTTATCGTATTTAGGGTCCTGTTATTTTGTTCTGAGCATTTTTTAACTATATTGGTGGGAAACAACAATAAATTGTCCGAAAATGATCGGCATATGGTTTAGGTGCAAAAACAAGCCATGGTGTGTTGGTTTGTAAGTTTTGGGAATTTTCGTGCGAAATGACCTAAACTTGTGAGTGTTATATTTTTGAGCTGTATTGATGTGAAACAACAACAAAATGACCGAAAATTATGTGCAAAAGATTTGGGTGAAAAACGTAGTCATCTTGGGTTGGTTTTCATTTCGAAAATTATGTGTAAAAGATTTGGGTGAAAATTGTAGTTATCTTGTATTGGTTTCTATTTTTGGCAGGTTTTCATATTTAGGGTCCTGTTCTTTTGTTTTGAGCATTTTTTAACCATATTGGTGGGAAACACCAATAAAATGATCGAAAGTGATGTGCATATGGTCTGGGTGCCAAAACAAGTCATCATGTGTTAGTTTGTAACTTTTGGGAGTTTTCGTGCATAAAGACCTGAACTTTTGACCGGAATATTTTTTAGTCGTATTGATGGAAAACAACAAGAAAATGACCGAAAATTATGTGCAATGGATTTGGGTGAAATATGTAGTCATCTGGGGTGAGTTTCTATTTTTGGCAGGTTTTCGTATTTAGGGTCTTGTTCTTTTGTTCTGAGCATTTTTTTAACTATATTCATGGGAAACAACAATAAAATGACTGAAAATAATGTGCATATGGTTTGGGTGCAACAATAAGTCAACATGTGTTGCTTTGTAACTTTTGCGAGTTTTCGTGCCAAATGACCTAAACTTGCGAGCGTTATACTTTTGAGCTGTATTGATGTGAAACAACAACAAAATGACCGAAAATTATGTGTAAAAGATTTGGGTGAAAATTGTAGTTATTTGGGATTGATTTCTAATTTTGGCAGGTTTTTGTATTTAGGGTCCTGTTATTTTGTTTTGAGCAGTTTTTAACCATATTGGTTGGAAACAACAATAAAATGACCAAAAATGTTGTGCAAATGGTTTGGGTGCAAAAACAAGTCATCATGTGTTAGTTTGTAACTTTTGGGAGTTTTCGTGCATAAAGACCTGAACTTTTGAACAGAATATTTTTCAGTCGTATTCACGGAAAACAACAACAAAATGACCGAGAATTATGTGCAAAAGATTTGGGTGAAAAACGTAGTTATCTTGTGTTGGTTTCTATTTTTGGCATGTTTTAGTATTTATGGTCCTATTCTTTTCTTCTAAGCATTTTTTAACCATATTCGTAGGAAACAACAATAAAATGACTTAAAATAATGTGCATATGGTTTGGGTGCAAAAATAAGTCATCATGTGTTGGTTTGTAACTTTTGGGAGTTTTCGTGCCAAATGACGTACATTTGTGAGTGTTATATTTTTGAGCTGTATTGATGTGAAGCAACAACAAAATGACCAGAAATTATGTGCAAAAGATTTGGGTGAAAAACGTAGTCATCTTGGGTTTGTTTTCATTTTGAAAATTATGTGCAAAAGATTTAGGTGAAAATTGTAGTTATGTGGGGTTTGTTCCTATTTTTGGCAGGTTTTCGTATTTAGTGTCTTGTTCTTTTGTTTTGAGCAGTTTTTAACCATATTGGTTGGAAACAACATTAAAATGATCAAAAATTATGTGCAAATGGTTTGGGTGCAAAAACAAATTATCATACGTTAGTTTGTAACTTTTGGAAGTTTTCGTGCATAAAGACCTGAACTTTTGACCGGAATAACGGTCAGTCGTATTGGCAGAAAACAACAATAAATTGAACGAAAATTATGTGGAAAATATTTTGGTGAAAAATGTAGTCATCTAGGGTGGGTTTTCTAATTTTGGCATGTTTTCGTATTTAAGGTCCTATTCTTTTCTTCTGAGCATTTTTTAATCATATTGGTGGGAAATAACATTAAAATGACCGCAAAGGATGTGCGTAAGGTTTGGATGCAAAAACAAGTCCTCATGTGTTGGTTTGTAACTTTTGGGAGTTTTCGTGCCAAATGGCCTAAACTTGTGAGCATTATATTTTTGAGCTGTATTGATGTGAAACAACAACAAAATGACCGAAAATTATGTGCAAAAGATTTGGGTACAAAACGTAGTCATCTTGGGATGATTTTCATTCTGAAAATTATGTGCAAAAGATTTGGGTGAAAATTGTAGTTATCTTGGGTTGATTTCCATTTTTGGCAGGTTTTCATATTTAGGGTCCTGTTCTTTTGTTTTGAGCAGTTTTTAACAATATTGGTTGAAAACAACAATAAAATGACCGAAAATGTTGTGCAAATGGTTTGTGTGCAAAAACAAGTCATAATATGTTAGTTTGTAACTTTTGGGAGTTTTCGTGCATAAAGACCTGAACTTTTGACCGGAATATTTTTCAGTCGTATTGATGGAAAACACCAAGAAAATGACCGAAAATTATGTGCAAATGGTTTGGGTGCAAAAACAAGTTATCATACGTTAGTCTGCAACTTTTGAAAGTTTTCGTGCATAAAGACTTGAACTTTTGTCCGGAATAATTTTCAGTCGTATTGACAGAAAACAAAAATAAATTGACCGAAAATTATGTGGAAAAGATTTTGGTGAAAAATGTAGTCATCAGCGGTGGGTTTTCTATTTTTGGCATGTTTTCGTATTTACGGTCATGTTCTTTTGTTCTGAGCATTTTTTTAAGCATGTTGGTGGGAAACAATATTAAAATGACCGCAAATGATGTGGATATGGTTTGGGTGCAAAAACAAGTCATCATGTGTTGATTTGTAACTTTTGGGAGTTTTTGTGCCAAATGACCTAAACTTGTGAGTGTTAAATTTTGAGTTGTATTGATGAGAAACAACAACAAAATTATCGGAAATTATGTGCAAACTATTTGGGTGAAAAACGTAGTCATCTTGGGTTGGTTTTCATTCCAAAAACTATATGCAAAAGATTTTTTGTGAAAATTGTAGTTATCTGAGATTGATTTCCATTTTTGGCAGGTTTTCGTATTTAGGGTCCTGTTCTTTTGTTTTGAGCAGTTTTTAACCATATTGGTTGGAAACAACAATAAAATGACCGAAAATTTTGTGCAAATGGTTTCGGTGCAAAAACAAGTCATCATGTGTTAGTTTTTAACTTTTGAGAGTTTTCGTGCATAAGACCTTAACTTTTGACAGGAATATTTTTCGGTCGTATTGACGGAAAATAACAACAAAATGACCGAAAATTATGAGCAAAAGATTTGGGTGAAAATTGTAGTTATCTGGGGTTTGTTTCTTTTTTTGGCAAGTTTTCGTATTTAGGGTCTTGTTCTTTTGTTTTGAGGATTTTTTTAACCATATTGGTAGGTAATAACAATAAAATGATCGAAAATTATGTGCATATGGTTTCGGTGCAAAAACAAGTCATCATGTGTTAGTTTGTAACTTTTGGGAGTTTTCGTGCCAAATGACCTAAACTTGTGAGCGTTAAATTTTGAGCTGTATTGATGAGAAACAACAACAAAATGACCGAAAATTATGTGCAAAAGATTTGGGTGAAAATTGTAGTTATCTGGGGTTGGTTTCCATTTTGGGCAGGTTTTCGTATTTAGGGTCCTGTTCTTTTGTTTTGAGCAGTTTTTAACAATATTAGTTGAAAACAACAATAAAATGACCGAAAATGTTGTGCAAATGGTTTGGGTGCAAAAACAAGTCATAATATGTTAGTTTGTAACTTTTGGGAGTTTTCTTGCATAAAGACCTGAACTTTTGACCGGAATATTTTTCAGTCGTATTGATGGAAAACACCAAGAAAATGACCGAAAATTATGTGCAAAGGGTTTGGGTGAAATTTGTAGTCATCTGGGGTGGGTTTTCTATTTTTGACAGGTTTTCATATGTAGGGTCCTATTCTTTTGTTCTGAGCATTTTTAGCCATATTGGTGGGAAACAACAATAGAATGACCGAAAATGATGTGCATATAGTTTGGGTGCAAAAACAAGTCATCATGTGTTGGTTTGTAAGTTTTGGGCGTTTTCGTGCCAAATGACCTAAATTTGTGAGCGTTATTTTTTAGCTGTATTGGTGTAAAACAACAACAAAATGACCAAAAATTATGTGCAAAAGATTTGGGTTAAAAATGTAGTCAACTTGGGTTGGTTTTAATTCCGAAAATTATGTGCAAAAGATTTGGGTGAAAATTGTAGTTATGTGGGGTTTGCTCGTATTTTTGGCAGGTTTTCATATTTAGGGTCTTGTTCTTCTATTTTGAGCAGTTTTTAACCATATTGGTTGGAAACAACATTAAAATGACCGAAAATGACGTGCAAATGGTTTGGGTGCAAAAACAAGTTATCATACGTTAGTCTGTAACTTTTGGAATTTTCGTGCAAAAAGACTTGAACTTTTGACCGGAATAATTTTCAGTCGTATTGACAGAAAACAACAATAAATTGACCGAAAATAATGTGGAAAAGATTTTGGTGAAAAATGTAGTCATCTGGGGTGGGTTCTCTATTTTTGGTAGGTTTTCGTATTTAGCCTCCTATTCTTTTGACTTGAGCATTTTTTAACCATATTGGTGGGAAACAACAATAAAATGATCGAAAATTATATGCATGTGGTTTGGGTGCAAAAACAAGTCATCATATGTTAGTTTGTAACTTTTGGGAGTTTTCGTGCCAAATGACCTAAACTTGTGAGCGTTATATTTTTGAGCTGTATTGATGTGAAACAACAACAAAATGACCGAAAATTATGTGTAAAAGATTTGGGTGAAAACGTAGTCATCTTGGGATGGTTTTCATTCCGAAAATTATGTGCAAAAGATTTGGGTGAAAATTGTAGTTATTTGGGGTTGGTTTTATTTTTGGCAGATTTTCGTATTTAGGGTCCTATTCTTTTGATTTGAGCATTTTTTAACCATATTGGTAGGAAACAATAATAAAATGATCAAAAATTAGGTGCATGTGGTTTGGGTGCAAAAACAAGTCATAATCTATTGGTTTGTAACTTTTAGGAGTTTTCGTGCCAAATGACCTAAACTTGTGAGCGTTATATTTTTGAGCTGTATTGATGTGAAACAACAGCAAAATGACCGAAAATTATGTGCAAAAGATTTGGGTGAAAACGTAGTCATCTTGGGATGGTTTTCATTCCGAAAATTATGTGCAAAAGATTTGGGTGAAAATTTTAGTTATCTAGGGTTGGTTTCTATTTTTGGCAGGTTTTCGTATTTAGGGTCCTGTTCTTTTGATTTGAGCATTTTTTAACCATATTGGTAGGAAACAACAATAAAATGATCGAAAATCATGTGCATGTGGTTTGGGTGCAAAAACAAGTCATCATGTGTTGGTTTGTAACTTTTGGGAGTTTCCGTGCCAAATGACCTAAACTTGTGAGCGTTATATTTTTGAGCTGTATTGATGTGAAACAACAACAAAATGACCGAAAATTATGTGCAAAAGATTTGGGTGAAAAACGTATTGATCTTGGGATGGCTTTCATTCCGAAAATTATGTGCAAAAGATTTGGGTGAAAATTGTAGTTATCTGGGGTTGGTTTCTATTTCTGGTAGGTTTTCGTATTTAGGGTCATGTTCTTTTGTTTTGAGCATTTTTTAACCATATTGGTAGGAAACAACAATAAAATGATCGAAAATCATGTGCATGTGGTTTGGGTGCTAAAACAAGTCATCATGTGTTAGTTTGTAACTTTTAGGAGTTTTTGTGTCAAATGACCTAAATTTGTGAGCGTTAAATTTTGAGCTGTATTGATGAGAAACAACAACAAAATGACCGAAAATTATATGCAAACGATTTGGGTGAAAAACGTAGTCATCTTGGGTTGGTTTTCATTCCGAAAATTATGGGCAAAAGATTTGGTAAAAATTATAGTTATTTGTGGTTGGTTTCTATTTTTGATAGGTTTTCGTATTTAGGGTCCTGTTCTTTTTTTTTTTGAGCAGTTTTTAACCATATTGGTTGGAAACAACAATAAAATGATTGAAAATGGTTTGCAAATGGTTTGGGTGCAAAAACAAGTCATCATGTGTTAGTTTGTAACTTTTGAGAGTTTTCGTGCTTAAAAGCCTAAACTTTTGACCGGAATATTTTTGAGTCGTATTGATGGAAAACAACAAGAAAATGACATAAAATTATGTGCAAAGGATTTGGGTGAAATATGTAGTCATCAGGGGTGGGTTTCTACTTTTGGCAGGTTGTCTTATTTATTTCCTGTTCTTTTGTTTTGAGCATTTTTTAACTATATTGGTGGGAAACAACAATAAAAGGACCGAAAATAATGTGCATATGGTTTGGGTGCAAAAACAAGTCATCATGTGTTGGTTTGAAACTTTTGGTAGTTTTCGCACCAAATGACCTAAACTTGTGAAAGTTATATATTTGAGCTGTATTGATGTGAAACAATAACGAAATGACCAAAATTTATATGCAAAAGATTTGGGTGAAAATTGTAGTTATCTAGGGTTGGTTTCTATTTCTAGTAGGTTTTCGTATTTAGGGTCATGTTCTTTTGTTTTGAGCATTTTTTAACCATATTGGTAGGAAACAACAATAAAATGATCGAAAATCATGTGCATGTGGTTTGGGTGCTAAAACAAGTCATCATGTGTTAGTTTGTAACTTTTGGGAGTTTTTGTGTCAAATGACCTAAATTTGTGAGCGTTAAATTTTGAGTTGTATTGATGAGAAACAACAACAAAATGACCAAAAATTATGTGCAAAAGAGTTGGGTGAAAAGAGTAGTCATCTTGGGTTGGTTTTCATTCCGAAAATTATGTGCCAAAGATTTGGGTGAAAATTGTAGTTATCTGGGATTGGTTTCTATTTTTGGCAGGTTTTCGTATTTAGGGTCCTGTTCTTTTGTTTTGAGCTGTTTTTAACCATATTGGTTGGAAACAATAATAAAATGACCGAAAATATTGTGCAAATGGTTTTGGTGCAAAAACAAATTATCATGTGTTAGTTTGTAACTTTTAGGAGCTTTCGTGCATAAAGACCTGAACTTTTGACCAGAATATTTTTTAGCTGTATTGACGGAAAACAACAACAAAATGACCGAAAATTATGTGCAAAGGATTTGGGTGAAAAATGTAGTCATGTGGGGTGATTTTCTATTTTGGGCAGGTTTTCGTATTTAGGGTCCTGTTATTTTGTTCTGAGCATTTTTTAACCTTATTGGTAGGAAACAATAATAAAATGACCGAAAATGATGGGCATATGGTTTGCGTGCAAAAACAAGTCATCATGTGTTAGTTTGTAACTTTTGGGAGTTTTTGAGCATAAAGACCTGAACTTTTGACCAAAATAATTTTCAGTCGTATTGACCGAAAAAAACAACAAATTGACCGAAAATTATGTTGAAAAGATTTTGGTGAAAAATGTAATCGTATGGGGCTGGTTTGTCTTTTTGCCAGGTTTTCGTATTTAGGATCCTGTTCTTTTGTTCTGAGCATTTTTTAACCATATTCGTGGCAAACAACAATAAAATGACCGAAAATGATGTGCAGATGGTTTGGGTGCAAAAATAAGTCATTATGTGTTGGTTTGTAACTTTTGAGAGTTTTCGTGCCAAATGACCTAAACTTGTGAGCGTTATATTTTTGAGCTGTATGATGTGAAGCAACAACAAAATGACCAGAAATTATGTGCAAAATATATAGGAGAAAAACGTAGTCATCTTCGGTTGATTTTCAGTCTGAAAACTATGTGCAAAAGATTTGGTGAAAATTATAATTATTTGTGGTTGGTTTCTATTTTTGGCAGAGTTCATGGTTCAGGATTCAGGGTTTAGGGTTAGGGGTTAGGGGGTTCGGGGTTCGGGGTTTCGGGTTTCGGGTTTCGGGTTTAGGGTTTAGGGTTTGGGGTTTGGGGGTTGGGGGTCGGGG
>Ga0209489_106141_pt1 | contig 19693 bp, 3 predicted proteins | sample SiratrowhiteBW_FD_187527 | JGI IMG/M metagenome (GOLD analysis project Ga0209489, IMG submission 187527) | Root nodule microbial communities of legume samples collected from California, USA - Siratro white BW (SPAdes) (version 2) | ecosystem: Host-associated > Plants > Roots > Nodule | place: USA...
TATATACGGGTGAATCATTTTTTAGCTTGAATCGTAACATTAATCGTATGATTCACGATTAATTTTTGTTACACACAATTTATGAAGAACGAAACGTTACATACTGATAAATTAAAAATTCTAAAAGATTAAACAAATATCCTTATACAACCTTTACCTATAAATTAAAAATGAAAAATTCTAAAAGATTAAATAAAAATCTTTATAGAACCTTTGCCTATACATTGAGAAGGCAAGAAAGATGAAAAAGAATAAAGAGGTGGATAGCAGCATTGTAAATCAACAAAACAAATACAATGAAATCACGAGAGAGAAGAAACATAGTAGAAAAGAAAAAGAAAGAAACTGATACTAGAAGAAGACATCACTGAAAAAAAAGAAGCTTACCAAAGAACCAGTGGAGAGAAACTTGGAGAATAATAAGTGTGGATTTGCAAAGTTACATCATATAATCATACCTTTTAAAAATTTGTTTTTGTTCAAAATGCTGTGCAATATGTGATCACTTTTGAAAAATATACATTTTGAAATGTATAGGTCTTCTTGCCTACACTTACTTACATATTCTGAAAAGTAAATGTAGGTGTGGGTTAAACGCGGGGGTAGGTCCTGAAAAGTAAAAGTAGGTACAGTGTATGCAAGGGTTAAATATAGGTAATAGTATAGTAATGTTTTTCAACTTTTTATGTTTATTAGTTTTTATCATTATATTTATTTTATTTTTGTATAAAATTATTTAAACAACTTCATTTTCATATATCATATTTCTAATTTTTGTTCACATTACACATTTTTATTTAAAGATATCGTATCTTATTTATTATGCATTTTAAGATTTATAATAAGATTCAATTCACTATTAAAAAAAATCAAAAGATTATTCGTTATTCAAGTCTCAGTTCAATAACCATACTCCTAATTACAACATTTTATACACAAAAGCTGACATGACATTGATAGAAGCTTCCAGGTCCAACAGTGGATCCGCAATAGTTAATTCAGCAATGATACAGGTATGATAAAAGTGTCTGGGTCATTGCATTTCTCTAGTAGGCTAGACTTTGTCAAAGTTGAAACAGATTGTACAACTGTTTGTTTCAAATTGCACGGTGTGTGTGGTCAACAACTTCATTAGTTCTTCAGGTGATGGCCTTGAACTGGGTTGAAATTATTGTTCGACAATTTGTTGTTGCTACCTTAAGTGTAGTGGAAGATATCTTTGTTAAGTATTTTGCACATTTTGATTTATTGGAGTAGGGTTAAACTGTTGCTGCTGCTAGATTCTACAGTGATGGCCTATATTGATAAGGAATTTGCTGATGTGGCTGCACTAGTTGCACAACAGGTCAATATCAAAATTTGGATGATCTCTACATCCAAAGTTTATAAGTACTTGAGAAGGGGTTATATGTTTGTTGTTCCAATGGTCTATTTATGGTATTCTGTCCTTTGAAAAATCCCAACCACCAATTCAGATATCTCTTAAAGTTAAGGACAAGAGAATGAATAATGATCCCCTGAACTGAAAATTTCACACGTCTTTGCAGTTTGTTGATCCCCTAAACCCTAAACTAAATTCACCTGCTGGTTAATGCAAGTTGTCTCACCAAAGAGGTTAATTCAGTTATCCTATTATCAATGCTCTCATTATCCAACAATTGTGTTACTGTTTCATTTACTACACTTGTGGAATTACTAAACTGAAACTATTGGGTATTCATTTCTTATAAATATTATCAAGATTTTATAGATTTGTTTGTATTGTTACTCATTTCATAATATTGTGTTTGAGATTGAAAAAGTAAAACAATCATATCATTTCACTGACGATTATTCACTTCACATATGATTAAACTATTGAGAAAATGAACACGATCTTACACATTAGAAATATTTGGATTGTTAGATGAGGGTAAATTGAAATGTCTAACTGTAAGTAATTAATACAATGAAGTGATTAAAAGGTTCGGTAATGATGAACTATTTAACAAGTAGTTTATATTAACTATATTCAAATTACATTCATTTTCCCAATCACTTTTGAAACAAAAATTATTTCACACCTAATTAACCGCACATATACAAAGATTTCTATACGAATGAAAAATAAAATAAAATTCATCAATTTTAAATCTAACTAGTAAAAACATACACATAAATTGATCATCAATATGAAAAAAAACTATAACGAAATCATACAAAAGAATTAGAAATTAAAAAAAAAAATAGATCTCTACTGATCAAGAATCAATATTCATTAACTAAAGAAAAAAAACATCTATTAACTTAGCAATCTAAATATTTCTCCAACAATCTATGAAGAGCAAGGTAAAAAGATTTTTCTAGTCACCACTCTGAAAAATTCCAAAACACAGAGAAACACAAAAACATTAATAATGAGAGTAAACATTGTAAACGATCAAATGACAAAAATCAAGAATCAAGAATTGCAAAGTGAGTAAAAACAAAAACAAAACAATAATCTATAAACCAAAATGAAGAATAGATTTGATTACACATTTTTGAAGAAATCAAAAATCTAAAACTGCAATCCTATCTCCACGAATATAGTGATTTCATTAAGTGAAATTCTTGTGTGAATTCTAAATGAAAACAATGCAACACTAAAAAGAAACATAAACGATTTCAGGAAGAATAAGAAATCAGAAAAATTAAAGAAGCATGGAGAACGTCAAAGGAGTGTAAGAAACAATAAAGCCCTTTCTCATTTCTCTCTTTTGGAATATGTAAAAGAAATGTTATATTGTTCTCAAAAGTACCAATGGACAACAGAAAGAAATAGTGTGTCCTCTCTTTTTACTATACACCAAATAGATTCTTTTATATCTAAACTAAACTAAAATAACTAAGAGTAGACTAAACTTGTCCCTCCTTTTCCAAACAATTCTCGACTGAATCTCCCTTCTACTCTTCCTTCAAACTTTAAAATTTTCTTTTTTCTTGTCGCGCTTTCAATTCAACTGCATCATGAAATCCTAGAAATGAAAATTCAACAAAAATAAGAGTTAGAATTATGCTCAAATAACAAAAAAAAATTTGTCTAAAAATAGAAAAATAACATTTTTTTTCCTAAAGTGTCTAAATTCTATAAAAAATAAAAATTATTATGAAAACCTAATAATAAAATTAGGAAAAGCATTTACAATATGCAATTAGACCAAGAAAATATATCAACCAAGTGCTATCAACTACAAACATCATTATCAACACTGATAAAACAACCTATATTGTCATTGCCAGAGCTTCACAAAGTTGTCATGACTGGCTGAAGTAACCAAACCATTAGCAGTAGAACTCGCCAATGCTGCAACAAGACCTTCGTGAACGGGTACATTCATTCCCCAGTTTTTAGTCGTGTTCCAGAGCTCCAGTGACTGCACATCATGGTATCAATTAGGATTGTATTTAATACTATTTATCAAGGACACATGAAACATGGTAAAATACAATCAAGTCAGCTCCAACATCTTTCTAAATCATATTCATTATAAAAAGAAGATGGTTTGAAATTATTCACAAATCAGGTTTGGAAGGTCTAAACGATGAATTGAATATATTTTATTCAATACCTTGTGAAGGTAAGGTGGGTAAACTAATGAGAATCAAATCAAACCAAATTTGAGTGGATATTTAACTACACAACTTAAATCCAAAAGGATTTTAAAATCAATTCAACTTCATAACATTTCAAACATAGAATTCCATTCATGAATCAAATTAATTTCCAAAACTTGTGATTCCAAACATACTCAAAAGTAAACAAAATAAGAAAAAGATGCATACTTGCCTTGTCACAACCAACTACCAACAGAGAAGGAGATATTGGATGGAAAACACACGAGTGAAACGTATTGCCATTGCAGCGAAGCACATCAGTACACTCCCATTCTCTCGCTGATTCAAAAGACCAAATCCTGACAGAGTCCTGACTGACAGATGCCAGAAGCTCCCCAGAAGGATGCCAACAAAGAGATTGTATGGATTTTGTATGTCCCTATAATCATATTTAAATCAAACATGCATAAGTTTAAATAAGACAAACTTACAAGAATATCATAAATTACATTACTGTTGAAGTCAGCAAAACAACAAATATCTAAAGTTGTTTCTGAAATATATACAATGTCACAAATATTTGATTCTTATAGAAAGAGTAACCAACGTTTCTTTTCCCAGACCTCTCCTCCGGCATAAACAATTAAGCCAGGTAGTATGAGGAGCATTAGACTAAAGTACTCAAGAATAAGAGCATGTCTAACTGAAAGAATTTATCTTAACTCTAGCAATAAGTAAAAAATTTCGAACCAACCTTTAGTGAACATAGACGTGATTGTGTTTCCACATCAAATATTGAAACAACATTCTCAGCAGCTGCAGCTAGGTAACTCTCTATACGAAGTTGAAATATAATATGAGTACTTCCACCTAACCAGACGGAAGATCTGTCAGTTTACCAAAATGAAATGAAAACACATTGCGCAGCCAATTAAACAAATGCATGTGCTAAGATTATACCTTTGAGACTCCAACACAGTAGCCATCGTTAATTCTCCTTCAACGTCACCAGAGCAGAGAAGATCATCTTTATTAGGATGAAAATCTACCGACATGACATATGTACGAAGCGAAAATCCAGGCTGCATTGGAAATTAAATATCAGCTAAGGCAGAACACAAACAAAGAAAAACACAAGCACATAAACCATCAAAATTCAGATAATCTGCAATCATTAGCAACATCCCAGCTTTGCACCCTAAACTCATATCGTATTTTATCATTAAAGGAGTTCAAAATCTTTACTTCATAACTTCCTAAGCATTGATAAACATCAAAGCATTGTGTCCCCTTTACAATGTTTTAATAATCCGGAGCCCTGAATAAACATTTTTGCAGCATCCTTGTAGCATTATACTACAGTAGAACCATGTTTAAGAAATCATATCCCAGGAACTAAGCTGCAATATGTTTCAAATCCGTAACTCACCAAGGACAGGAGTAAATAAAATTATGAACTAACATTATCAACATCCCACAGCCTAATAGTTCGGTCAAATGAAGATGTTGCAAGGCGAGGCGTGTTGGACTGAAACGGACATCACTGATTGAAGAAGAATGCTCTTCAAGAGTAAGCTTTTCGCTTAGAGTATCTCTGAACCATAAAACAGCCTGCATTATGAAAAAAAATCAGTGAAAATTTTGAAACAGATTAAAAGCTAAGTTCAGTGCAAATTTGAGTAAAATGGGATGATAAAGGAAAACAATAAATAAAATAATTTCCGAGAATAATGCATTAACTAACCTTATTGTCATAGCCAGCATTTTCCTATCAGAGGAGAAATGGCAACAGATAACTTTGCACATGCAGAATTTATTTCAGAAAACGTTAAACCTGGAAATAAAGTGAAGAAATAGCCTACAAAGTAGTTAAAGAAAATTAGCAACATTAGAGATATTATTAGAGATAGAGGATTAGCTTAAAGAGTAATACCATGGGGTCTTGTCGTCATTTGTTCTTGATCTTGAGCACCTTCTACTCTTTCTTGTTTCTTGTTCAGAGCGTTTTTTTTTTTTTTTTTTTTTTTTTTCTTCTTGGAAACTCTAATTTGTTAGATTCCCGCCATTTGTTCTAGATGTAGAACTTCCTACTTTCAAAAGCCCTTGAACCCTATAGGCCTAAGATTAGTTAAGATTAATTAATAATTAATTAGGTTCGTTATTACTAACGAGATCAGTAGGTTCGTTATTACTATTGAACTTAAAAGACACTTTCTGTCATAATAGGTGAGTGTTGTGCAGCATATGAACCAATTTATTATTTGTTTAAACTATATATGGGCTTCCGAAATATGTAAAATGATTACAACTTAAAAAATAGTGTGTTACTTTTATTTTCTCCTTTTATGTTTTTTCTGACTTTGGGCTTATGTATCAACATAACTTAAAATCCATGGCATGGAAAATTATGGTTGTGGTTACCCTCTATGATGAGTTTTACCCTTCTAGTTTCATGTACTATGGAAAAGAAATTACAATTTGGATATAAGGATTAGGAGTAAACTTATATAAACTTCTAATAAAAATATCTAATAAGTAAATGATAATCTTATAAATTTATGACCTAATCAAGTTTTAAGTTTTTTATAAATAAAAATCACAAAAGTGAACATTTAATAAAATTTGGTTATGTTATTTTTTATTTTTTATGTGAATGTAAGTAAGCAATGACTCAAGATAAAGATTACATCATTTCAATTAATGGAAGAATTAAACAGTAAATATCTAAATAAAAGTTATAAAAAATCAAATAATCAATTACACAATATTTTAGTAAAGACTCCAATAAAAATATTTAAATTTATAAAAGATTTAAAACTAAAACCTAAATTTCACGTATCATTAAACTATTGAGAAAATGAACATGATCCTATATAATTAGAAATATGTGGGTTGTTAGATCACCCTAAATTGAAATGTTGTAATTAATATAATGAAGTGATTAAAAGGTTCAGTAATAATTAACTATTTCACAAGTAGTTTATATTAACTATATTCAAATTATATTCATTTTATCAATCATCCGTGAAACAAAAATCATTTAACATCTAATTAATCATAAACAAATATCATATTTCTTCTCAAAAATTACAAGGAGAATGTAACAAAAAATACAGATTACAATATTCAAGACTAATTAGTTCAAACAACCCTTATAGTCCTACCTTCCCACAGCACATTTTCATCTCTAAAAAAATTGTGTTCTAAGAATTTTCCATTACAGACTATTGATGCCTAAACTGGCATAAAGATAAATACAGTACATATTGCAGCTTTGCATTTCTGAATATCTCCTTTTCATATCAATATTGAGTTGATGCAGATATGGATTTTGCACAAGTAAAAGGGTACCTAATAATAAAAATATGTTTTTAATATTTAAAATATAATTGTATTTTACTTTTGGTCCGTATAAAAAGATATTAAATATTGATTCATGAAAAACTTCTTTTCAATTTGGATCATGTTATTTTGTTCTACACCCAGTAAATTATTTACTTTAATTCAATCCTTCCAATATTATGATTATTTTGAATTCGTGCGTTTAAAAATATCAATAAGAACTAAAAAGTAAATAATGTATACAGAGCTAAATACCAAAACCAAAACAAACATTCAAAAGACCAAAAGTCAAGAAACAACATTTTATAGGCAAAAACAAAATAAGATCATAATTTAGGTACCAAAAACATTTAAGCCTAATTAATAACAAGAGAAATGCTTGCAATCCACTATGAAAAACAAACATGTTATTTGATATTAATAGAATTTTTTTAAAAATCACAACTTTAATTACTTCTACTCAGTTTATAGATTTCAAAATATTTAACGAATAACACAGTATATTAAAATGAATATCCAAAACGCTAGCAATCATGATTATAAAAGTGAATCTGGATGACACATGATTAGATATCTCTAAGCAAAACAAGTATGAAACAGAGTACAACAGGAGTGACAATATTACAAAAGTCAGTATCTATGATTACATAGAAAATCAGATTATACCAAAGGGCAAAAAGGGAAGGGTAACTGATCAAGCTACATCATAAAATAAGGGCACATAAACTAATGATCAAGCTACATAGAAGGGAACATAAACTACACAAATATGTTGTAAGAGGTGGGTGATCAAACTACAAAAATGGGACAAACTATTCATTAGCCGTTCAGTTACGTTCCGTTTTGAAAATAATTAACACTAAGTTTTCCTAATGTAATAAAGAGTTAACTTAAGTCGAATATAAGGAAATTCAAAACACATAAATTTTGTTAATGAATTTTTTTCGTTGTCAAATTAACAATTGAAGGGTTGTTTCTTTTGTAAATGAAAAAACAAAAAGTTAAAAGATAGTCTAACTTATAAACTCATACCTAAAGTTAAACTAAAAGCAAACAGAAACTAAAGGGATATTCAAAAATTTAACTTTAATAACTAATACCAACTATGAATTGCAGTATCTAAAATTAAACTAATATTTACACATGATATATTATACCTTCAAAACAACAACATACCGAAATACCACTAAAACTACAACAAAATTACTGAAAGAATAAAAAGAAATTCCTAAACTATTACTATCTAATTTATGAAGATCACTCAAACATAATAAAAGAATTCTATACGAATGAAAAAAAAAAAAATCCATCAACAATATTCTAACTAGTAAAAACATACAATGAAATTGATCATCAATATGAAATAAAACTATAGCAAAATCATACAAAACAATTAGAAAAAAAAGAAAGAAATATCTACATGTCAAGAATCAATATTCATCAAATAAAGAAAAATTTATCATATATTAACCTTAATGCTAACTATCTAACTATATCTCTAACAATATGTAAACAAGGTAAAAGACTTTTTTACTAACCACTCTGAAAAAATCCAAAACATTGTAAACGATGAAAGAGACGAAAATAAACATCGTAAATGATCAACATTAATAGTGAAAGTAAACATTGTAAACAATCAAAGAGACGAAAATCAAGAATCAAGAATTGCAAAATATAGTATAAATCATAAGAAATAATAGATTTGCTTACACACTTCGAAGACATTAAAAACCTAAAATTGCAATTACTATAAGAAAAAAGTTATTTAGTCACCAATTTTAGCTACTAAATAAAATGGTTGCTAATTGTGACCAAAATAACTACCAAATTAGGTTTTAGTTGCTAAATAACTACAAAATAAAATTAAAGATTGAATTTAGTAAACAATTAGTTAAGATAATTGGTATTTAACATTAGCTATCAAAGTTTTAGTCATTTACACTATTAGATTCTAGATTAGTCTTTAATTAAGTTAGTGACTAATTTTATCGGTTTAGAGACCGATAAATTGGTTTCTAAAATCAATTTTTCTTGTGGTAAATCTCATCTCCAAGAATATAGCGATTTCAATCAATGAAATTCGTGTGAGAATCCTAAATGGAAGCAATGCAACACTAAAAAAAAATAAAAACGATTTCGAGAAGAATAAGAAATCAAAACAACTGAGGAAGTATGGAGAACATTGTCAATACCCAATTTCGTCTAGGTGAAATAAGATATAATAAAAATACTTTTTGTTGTTTGCACCCCATTTTTAATAAGTGTACCCTTATTTTTATGTGCATCTTTCACTGTTTGTATTGTAGGCCCAATTGCCCAATTTCCTTATTTTCATTTTTTAATATTTTTTAACGATTGTTGTTATTGTTCATCAAACTAACTGTTATTTACATGGGTCATTAATCGTTGCATTTATTAACTATTTTACAAGTAGTTTATGTTAACTATATTCAAATTATATTTATTTTCTCAATTACTAGTGAAACAAAAATCATTTCACACTTAATTAACCAAACATAGACAAATATCATATTTTTTTTTTCAAAAATTACAAAGCCAGTGTAACAAAACAATGGATTACAATATTCAATAATGAAAACAAAAATGAAAAAAAAATGAAAAATAATGAATGAAAAAAAATGAAAAGAAAAAAGAAAAAAGGAAGAAAAATAATTTTTAATGTATTTTTCGTACATAATTTCATACGGAATCTCTTATATGAGTCCATGTGTTCGTAAATAAAAAATAGATTCAAATATAGTTTCATGCATTCTTACATACATATATTCAAATAATCAAAAATAAAAAATTTCATGTATTTATCCATTTGTTTTCTCAAAAGCATTCATATATGCATTCACTCCAAAATATCATGCATCAGTATATACATATTCTCAAAACATAAAATCAAAATTTTCATGCATTCGTACATGCGTTTTCATTTACAAGAATCAGATTTCATGCATTCATCCATGCATTTTCATCAGAATTTCAGTCAAAACACACAAATTTGAATTCTCCAGAAGATTTGTTTCAATGTTCCCGAGATGTTCGTTGACACTCTAATGAAGATAAAAGACCCGCTGAGACAAGGTCTCAAATGAAGAAAAAAGATATATTGGTTTCTTAGAGAAGTATATTCCTAACACATTAATACTAGAATATATGGGCTTAGGCTCACATAAGTGATTTTAAGGTGATATTTGAAGTCATTCTAACAAGGTTTAATTTATTGTTTCCTCTTAAGAATGATAAGTTATTTGAAAATTTGTGAAATACAAATAATTCCATAACTACTTAATGATATGGGAGCAATCAGATCATTTATTAGGGCTATCCATATGTTTATGAAAGCTTAACACACTAATCCAAATCCATGTTGATCCTAGCTGATGAACATTACTAATTGAAACGTGGAAGCTAACCCACAAGTCCATTATGCATGAGCTTTCGATTAATTTTGTCAATTTAGAAAGTTTAGGAGCATAAATAAAGTTAGGACTGTATACAACTTAAAAATAAGGTGAAAATATGAAAGTGCCCCAAATTCAGCTTGATGCAAACCATTTTCAAGACTGCAGACAAGAATAAAGAGGCCAATGAGCTATAATTTTGATCAGAAGCTTATTAGGAGTGTAGGCCTAATTGGGGGTTTGTTTGGGCCTACAAACAAACAGTTACGAGTGACATCAATTATCCCGTGGTGAAGGTCAGGTGATATCACTTGGTTGATCCACATTTTCTAGGCCTGAGTACGTATTCTAAGTGTTTTTTAAGAAGAAGAAGAAGAAGAAGAAGAAGAAGAAGAAATCATTTTCTTTTACATTTCTATATTCGAAAGGAGAGCATTTGCATCTTTTTTACTTTTTCTTTGGGATTAAATAGAAAGTTCAACAAAGAGAAAGAAAAACAGGGGTTCTCCACTTTTCTATCTTCGCAATCATTGTCATGGCACCATTTTTCTTTTTGATTCAAGGTTGTTGTTTCATCTTCTTCTATGAGGATTTCTTTTCGCCATGCTTTATCGCTCTTACTTCCCGGGTTACTTTTTTTATTTTAGTGTTATTAGTTGCTCTTGTTTCAAATTTCAGTTTCATGCTTCCTCAATTTTTCGTCTTTTTTTCTTCTTGAAATTAGTTCTATTCTTTTATGTTGTATTGTTTCCATTTAAGATTCACACAAGAATTTCACTTATTGAAATCGTTACATTGTAGAGATTGGCATTTTAATTTTAGTTTTTTTTTATTTCTTCGAAGTGTGTAAGCAAAACTATTTTACAGTTGGTTTATAGATTCTTGTTTTGTTTTAATTTTCACTCACTTTGCAATTCTTGATTTTGGATTTTCTTTTCTTTGATAATTTACAATGTTTACTTTTTTTGTTATTGTTTTTGTACTTTTCTGTGTTCTTAGTTTCTCTATAGAGATGAGTAGAAAAGTCTTTTTACCTTGCCGTTCATAATTGTTGAAGAAATTTTCTCTTATTGTTTCTGTAATTCTGTTATAGTTTTGGTGGTATTTCTGTATAATATTACTATGGAGTTACAACATGTCAGGTGTAAATATTAGTTCGATTTTAAATACTACAATTATTATTAGATATTGAATTCAGATTCCTAAATCTCTTTGCAATGCAATTTCAATTTGCTTATTGTTTGGCTTTAGGTATTGTAGTTTATAGTTAGATTGTCTTTTAATTTTTGCTTTTTCGTCTATAAAAGAAACAACCTTTAAATTTTTAGAATGGCAAAGTAAAAAATTGTTAATGGGATTGATGTGTTTGAGTTTCCTTGGATATTGACTTAGGTTGATCCTATACTACAATAAGGTAAAACTTAGAATCTTTGAAAACTTGAGACGACTAAATGGTTTATCACCAGGTGGGTCAAGTTACAATCAAATCATGGGGCTTGGGCTGCTACACTCTTAAATAGAAAGAGTTGTGCCCTGACTAATGGTTATAACTTTTTGCCTCAGTAAGCGCTCAATCCAACAATTAGTATCAGAGCAAAGGTCACGAGTTCGATTTTTAGTAGGCTAACTGCTCAAGGGAAGATTGTTGCAGGTTGCACAATTGTTCCATGGCATTATGCCTAGTCATAATCGAAGAGTTTGATTCCTAATGGAACAATTGTTGAGGAGGAGATTGTTGTGGGTAACATCAATTGTCCTGTGGCGGAGGCCAAGTGGGCTAAGTTACAATCGAATTGTTGGGCCTAGACTGTTACACTCTTAAATAGAAAGAGTTACGTCTTGACTAATGGCTAGAGCTTTTGGCCTCAGTAAGCGCTCAATCTAACAATTGGTATCAAAGTCAAGATCACGAAATTCCCAGTGGGACAAGTGTTCAGGTCGAGACTGTTACAGGTTGCATAATTTTCCCGTGGCATTGTGCCGACTCACAATCAAAGAGTTTGATTCCTAGTGGGACAATTGTTGAGGGGGGAATTGTTGCATGTGGCATCAATTGTCTCATGACAGAGGCTAGGTGAGCCTAGTTACAATCGAATTGTAGTGCTTGGGCTGCTAGGCTTTTAAGAAGAAAAAGTTACACCCTAACTAATGGTTATAGCTTTTGACCTTGGTAAGTGCTCAATCCAACAATTGGTATTAGAGCCAAGGTCATGAGCTTGATTCTTAGTTGGGCAACTATTTAGGGGGAGATTGTTGCAGGTTGCACAATTATCCCGTGGCGTTGTGCCAAGTCACAATCGAAGGGTTCAATTCTTAATGGGACAATTGTTGAGGGGAAGATTGTTGTGGGTGGCATCAATTGTCCCATGACGGAGGCCACGTGAGCCAAGTCACAATCGAATCGTGGCACTTGGTCTGCTACACTCTTAAGTAGAAATAGTTGCACCCTGACTAATGGTTATAAATTTTGGCCTAGTGGTAAGTGTTCAATCCAACACAAACTTTTGAGTCCAAGCTCGAAATTAGAGAAGATCACTCTAAAGATTTTGGACTTTCAAGATTACAAGACCTCTCTACTTGTAAAAATTGTATAGACGTGTAAAATTTATTTTGGACCAAGTAGAATAGATTTTTAGGCCTAGTAAAATAAAATTTTGGGCCTTAGGCTTTGTATCAAAGTTACATAGAACGTATACTTTTTGAGCTTGTAAAAACTCCAAGAAGGTTCCAAACAAGCTTATGAAGGCGTCACATGTGAGGCAAGTAGGCACCACATGAAAGCTTGCATTCCAAGCTTCTTTTGCCACCTGTCCTCATTTCATTGAAGAGGATATGAAGTTTGGGCTGCAAGTCACTTTAGACACATGACACTCTCTCAATGGAGATGATCCTCACCACTCATGACTTGCCACTTATCAAACTCCTATTGGAGAGTCTTTTTTCTTAAAAAACCTATAAGACAAGACATCTTTTATCCTAGAAATATGTTATTCTTGTAATCAAAAATTTAGTTTTTGAATAAATAAGAATTGTAGTGCTACCAAAATAGTCTCTTCTTGTTTTAGAACTCTCCTTAAAGTAGTCTTCGGTTTTTACTCTACCTTCTCCTAAGTGTGTTAGCCTAACCTCACACTCTTTCACTTCATCTTCCACTCCAAAAACATTAAAAACTTTTTACTTTTACCTAACATGTCAACTTCACAAGTAAAACTTCAGCTTAAAATTATTGATTTAACTATTAGTGATGAATAAATTAAACATTTGAATAGATATTTTAGTTAATTACTTGATTAATAATGTTTTATTGAATAATAAATGTCATAAACTCGAACTTTTAGGAATAGTCCATATTATCAGAACAATTTAACTTTCAAACTTATTATAATAATAAAAGTAAAATAATTTATTTTAGTAATTGATGATTGAAAGTTAAAAAAAATAGTAAAAATAGTATTTGTATAGATTTAAAAAATCTCTACCAAACATTTTACCATATCTGATCCAAAGTGGAGCTACAAACTTTATCTTTTAGTTACTCAGTTTTGCGTGGAACTAACAGAAATATAACAGAAAAAAAACTTTAGCAAAACTAGATAAAAGCACAATTTCGCATGAACTTTGATATAATCAATTAATCATCATGAACTAAGACTAACTTTAACCGGATATCTAACGTTATTGTTCAAATTGTCTTGTTCCAAATTTATGCCAACTAGAAATTATGTGAACACAAGCCTGAGCATTGATAATTGTTTAATCTGTGATATACCCATTTACCTTCGTCCATACATGCCGTTAGACACATGAAAGTTTGTATCAGCATAAGTTGCGCGTTAGTAGTATACATCTGAGTTTGAAGCAAGCATAAACATAAAGTTACAGACTAAACAAGCAAACAAATACTACATCAACACTACAATGAGTCTCACGCAACAAAGAATTTATGTGGGTCACTTCCATGCTGAAGCAACAATCAAGTTTTTGTCTTCCCACCCAAAATGAAGTGCTCCCATTTCCTCCTTTATCTTGAACCTGTCACAGTACTGCTTAACAATGAGTTTCCTAATTGCTTCTCTCACATTTGTGCTCATTGGGGATGGAGTGAAGCCAGCCATTGTCAACCTTGCCCTCCATTTTCCAGCCACTTCATACCGTTCTATTCGATCCTCACCCTCACAAGCCACAATGTTGACAATGTCCTTTGCCAAACATTGCCTTTCAACATTCATCCTGTCCTGGCTCTCCCTAGGTAGAGTTGCATCAAGTGTGTCAAACACAGCAGAGTAGTAATTGTATGCTTCAACAAATCTTTGGAGAAAAGGGGAGGTGTTGGTGTTCATGTCCTGCTCCACAATTGTCACAAGTTTTGGATTCAAACACTTGACCATGCGAAGAAGTTGGTCTCTCTCGTTCACTGTGGAGACAGTTTCATCACGCATGTGGTGAAGCTGGAATGCAAAGTTCACCACAAGTGCTTCACCCGGACGACAATTGAGCATTGATGGTGAGACAATTGAGGTCTTTGAAGCCACTGCTCGAAACTCAAATGGCAATCCAAGTTCCTCTGCCAGCTTCACAAGCCTTTGTCCTATGATGTTCATGCCACCAATGGAGCGCTGCACAGTCTCAGGATCATCCACCCCAGTTAGTCTCACATGAGGTGGCCTACCTGGCATTGAAGCAAGTGTTTGTATTAGAGTTATGTACTGAGTTCCTTGGCTGATGTCAAAGTCTATTATGTGAACCTTCTTTTCATCTCTAACAGCCTCAGCTATCGCGCCATTTGCCGCAATGAATCCGAATTTAAAACAAGGGCAGACCTCAAATAGGATCTGCATTGCTGCCAGGCGATCTGAAGAAGGAGGTTCTTTGCATCTCAATGCTTGATAGATGCATTTTCCAGATGAAGCAATGCGAGCTGCAAGCCCTTCCACCATGTAGGCTGCAATTCTTTGAGAAGGTTCCCCCTGAATTGAGACCATTTGCCTGAGATTGTTTATCATAGACAGTGCTTGCTCTTCATTTCCTTCTGAAAGTGCTCTAGCACAATCATAGAGTAATTGTTTGGGGGTCTGTGGTGAGTTTTGTGAAGTTTCTTTGGTAGTGCTACTTATGCTGCTGATATTGGAAGAATCTGAGGATGAGGACTCCTTTGGTGAGTCATGAAGTAGCATATCTTGAAGCGGATTGGCCCACTCGGCCATGTCAGGATCAATCTCCATGCTTTGGACAGTCTCAAATATGTCTTCCTCTTCCTCTTCTTCATCAGAAAACAAAACCCTCTCCAATTCTTGTAGTTTTAATCTCATTTCACCATCAAAGTCAAGGCCATCAGGGCTCCTATTTTCCACAAAATCTGATTCAAAATTGGACTGATAGGCATTGCGACGTCTTGCAGACAGGATACGAGTGTCAAATGGGTTATTAACAATCACAGAAGCTCCTGAACTAGCTCTGAGCAGGTAAGAAGAGGCACCATCAGGGTGAACTGAATTTCCTGATATGCTGGAACTAGACGGTTCTATCAGTTCTTCTGATGGTGAATCACGGAAGTACTTTTCATAACTCTCACTGGAGTAAGAATCTGTGATATACATGTTTCTGTGCTTATCTGGAACAAAATTGTGGGAGGACAGATCAGGTGTAACATCAGTACCCTTTAGTGTGTAGAGCTTGGCATTCCCATATGATGTATCAGCCAACTCTGTAGACATAACCAACGACATAGTTCTCCTTTTATTCACCCAGCACATACAAAATTTCAGTCTGCACCCAAAACATCACAAAGATAAGTCAGAAAGATGCTATAAAATGTTCAATCAATTAAAACTACTAGACTTTATGTTTTTCTCCCCTTTCCTACCTTGATAAATAGTAAAACGATGCGCACTGATGAAATCTTGTTGAACCTTCTAGGATATCTTTGCTGAGATTGGTGAAACAAAAGGGAAGAGACAAACATCAGAAAACATTTTTATTTAGAACACATAACCAATCTATAAACATATGAAGCAACTTATTAACAAAATTTAGTTATTGGCTTTGGTCACATAAATTTATATGCAGATAAAGCTTCACCCAGCATAACAAAGAATTTCATTATTACTATAGTGGTTCACTCATATATTTGGGAGAACAGCAATAACAACAAAAACGTTATCCTACAAAATGAGGTCACCTACATGAATCACTCAATGCTACTCAGGTTGTTGAAAGACAAAAATCTTGAGAAATACTATTCACCACGAAACAGAGTATTTGGAAGAGAAATGACTGCAGATGATGCTAACAGGATTAAATCCAATCAACATACCAGACGAATTCTTGAAATCAAATGGAAATACCCAGGAAACAAAAGCTTTTGCATTGATAGATGATTCTTCAGACATTAATCTTATCTGACACTAAAAAACGAGGACTCATACAGAGATTGACAAAATATTTACCTTTTCAAATAACTAGAAAGCACAAAAAACGAGTATATTGGTTGGAACACAAATTTTGATTTAAAAAGTATGAGACTTTCAAGAACAGTTAGTAAACCAATCACTTTGTGTTTTTTGTATGAGAAACTAAGGGGTTAAACGATTCCCTGTGACGAAAAAGCGTTATTTTAAGACGACAAAACTCCCTTCCAAAATCCACCTTTGTTGCAAATGCAGAAACAGAACAAGAGGAAGCAGAAAAAATAAAATAAAATAAAATAAAATAAAATAAAAAAATTGGAGAACCAACCCATGATAGGAAAAGTTAAATAGTCCTGGAAAAAAACACTGAAGTCAGAAACTAGAAAGTAAGGACATTTTTTCTCTACTCTTGCTTTAATTCAACTAACAATTAAACACAAGAATTGTAACCGATACCTCTTATTAAGAGCCACCCAATTCACAAAAGCTGAACCACATAATCAAGATTCTAGAGGTAGAATTCAAACAAAAGATAAGGGGTACCTAGTCCAACTTCAGGCAGATGAGGATGATGATGATGATGCTGCTGCTCTTGAAGACAGAGACAGAGACAGAAACTGGGCTAAGGCTTTTGACCAAGAAGCAGAGAGATTGATTATAGGCAACCCAAAGGGCAAGCAAAACAACCTCTTGATGACTCCTTAATATATTAAAAAAAATGTTTCCTTAGGAAGGTCAGATTGGTGGAATAGCAACAAATCAGATAAACAAAAGATATATTAACAAGGTACTTGAGAATTGATATGCACAACCAATCAAATCTAATATTATTAAATATAGATGTGGACAAAGGAAGAAAAAGATAACAAGACTTTTAAGCTTAAAGGCTCCAATGAATTAAGAATTGTGGTAAGTTAGGAGCAATGGAGTGTCCCTGGTAAAAAAAAAATATGAATTTATGAACATATGGTATGGTCTAAAGATGCCCATTTGTTTATTCATGTATTTATGATAATCATGATGACAATCTTAGCTTCTGGAACCGAGTGAAAGTGGTAAGCAAGTGGAAAAACAAACCCACCTAGAATTAACGAAACTTCTTGGAATTCACTGACCGAAGACATTCGCCACACGAAACTATGATCACACAATGACATGCATACCCATCATGGACGGTCCAAGCTGCAAAGAATGTCCACCGTACGATTCACATATATCCGCAACCAATGTAGTGGCAATTGTGTCTTTTCACCTTCCCTCCATTTCAACCCCGATGTGAAATTAAGGCACACACAAACTTATTTATATTAAAGTATTGTTGAAAGGGTTGAATGATTCTAGTACCTGAGTTCGGAGAAAGGACGAGAATCCACATCTTTTCAATTTTTTTTGTTAATTTGAGTAAAATTATCTATAAAATGTGTAAAAGTAGAACGTTTTATAATAAATACATAAAACTTTCTAAGATTTTAGAGAATTTTATTCACATTTGGCTGAAAAGGACTCTTACGATTAGACGCGTTACAAAATGAGCATTCATGCGTTTATACCTGATCTATTTTTGGTGAATGTACGTTTTAGATAAAGGAAATATTTTAAAGCATGTTTTATTTGATAAATCATTAAATATCATTTTAATGATTTAAGTATAACAACTTCAAACAGAATATTAATTAAATTTATAAATTCCATAATTAGGAAGAATTGGAAAACATGTCAAATACATAATAAGAAGAAAGAGTTTAATTATATATTAAAACGTTTAAAATATTTATAAATACCAAGTTTATATTAAGATATTTTCGTAAGATATTTTCATAAGATATTTATATGATGAAAAATATCATACACAATTTCAAGTTTGACCGATATTTTCAAAAAAATTCCAAAACTTGTTTTTGTAAATTTCTTATTGTTAGATTAGTTATAGTTAAATAACATGTAAAATTTACTCTTAATATTTTTATATTGGCTGGTTTGTAAAATTTAGAATGTGTACATTCCTCAGTTGAATTTTATTAAACATACTAACAATACAAAGATACAAATGAGGTATTATTTGTACCTAAGTTATTTTTTGGCTAAAACAACCATAATATTATTTAGATATGCAATCACTTTTGTTTAAAATCTTAAGAAAGATAATTAAAATCGATATTATGGATATGATCGTGAATGGTACACAAAATTTTGTAAATCCTGAAATTCTAACACAAATGATAGATTTTACTTTCTAAAGATATTATATATATATATCCACCCCTATGTAGGTTAAAAGTATTGTGTTTTGTTTTAATTGAAACTCATTTATCCAAGAAGGTTAATAGTGTATAAAACACTATTAATTTTTAATTAGGTTTGGGATGTGTTTTATTTTAAAATCTAAATTCAATTCACTAATAAAACAAACAGTTGCTCATTAAGGTTGAAAATATCACGGGTCAATTTATTGCATTAATTTTACTTTTACATGGGTGGTGTGAGGGACACATATATCAAGGTAATTGCATTAATTATAATTAATATTAGGTTTGATTTTAATTGACACTCACCAAGGAGGTAAACAGTTGTTTGGTGGAACAGAAAATTTGTACAAAACAAATTATACACTTTTTTTACAATTTTATTAAACGATCCTATCGATTTGTAAACACTCTCAAACACTATAATATAATTTGAAATGCAGTCATTCTTGGTTAAACCATTGTTTGGAACATAATCAATTAGCTAAGACCATTGAGTATTGTTTGGACCACAACCGAGTGAAATCCTAACACAGATGATAGATTTTACTTTCTAAAAATATATTATATACATACCTATATATATATATATATATATGTATATATATATATATGTATATATATATATGTATGTATATATATATATATATATATATATATATATATATATATATATATATATATATTTTTTTTTTTTGTGTCTTATATTTTT
>Ga0209489_106142_pt1 | contig 19685 bp, 7 predicted proteins | sample SiratrowhiteBW_FD_187527 | JGI IMG/M metagenome (GOLD analysis project Ga0209489, IMG submission 187527) | Root nodule microbial communities of legume samples collected from California, USA - Siratro white BW (SPAdes) (version 2) | ecosystem: Host-associated > Plants > Roots > Nodule | place: USA...
CTAAATAATATAAAAACAAATAAATTAATCTCTAAACAAAGTATATGTTTTTAAGAAAAAACAAATTAGGAAACCAAATATAAGTGAAAGGTAATTAATTATTATTACCTTTTACTAACTCCATTGAAAAGACTTTGTATCTTTTCTTTAGCAAGATCCATTTCTTCATATATAAATCCCATGGCTGGTTTCTCATCTGAATCGACCATGCGCAAGACCTTAATTAAGGGCATAGCACCCCTCAAGCAATTCAAGATATTTTTCCAAAATTCCTTATCCAATATCAAACTCTCCACAAACCCTCCATCTCTAGTCTTGACAAATTGACTAGATTGCCACTCTTCAGATGTGAACATCCTAATAAGTGATCCTTTGTTATCATTCAAGCATCCCAAAGTTAAATAAGAAGTGGCAAAGCGAGTAAGTGCTGGTCTAATCAAATCTGTCCCTTTAGCATATTTGTGCAACAATGAAATAAGACCAGTTCTTGAATAGATGTAAGTTGTGATTTTCTTACCATTGGCTATTGTGTCATGGTGAAGGGGTATTTTCTTCTCAAAATCTTCCAACATTAAATCAATACAGTGGGCTGCACAAGGTGTCCAATATAATTTTTTTCTCTTTTGCATCAACAATTCTCCAGTTGCCTTGTAATTTGCAGCATTATCAATTACAACTTGGATGACATTCTCTTCCCCAACCTCTTCAACAACATCATCCATCATCCTGAAAATTTTGTCAGTTGTCTTGCATATGTCAGATGCATCAATAGACTTCAAAAAAACAGTTCCCTTTGGACTATTGACTAGAAAATTAAGTATAGTCCTTCTCCTCCTATCTGTCCATCCATCTGTCATTATTGTGCACCCATTCTTCTTCCAATATAGTTTATGTTCTTCCAAAACTGAACTTGTCTTTTCAACCTGTTGTTTCAAATATTTCACTCTAATTTCATGGTATGATGGTGGTTTAAATCCAGGACCATGTTTAGCAACCAACTCAAGCATTCTTATGAATTCTTCACTCTTTGCTACATTAAATGGTATAGCATTATTGTAGAAAAACAGAGCAATTTCTTGGCATGCTTCCTCTCTTTCACTTTTCTTGAAGATCGAATTAATTGTAGTTTGAGTGCCCCTCCTCTTGAAAATACTTGATGATCCCTCACTTTCTTCTTGAAAGAATCTTTTTCTAGGATTCTCTGTTGAATCACCCATACTGCTCTCCCATAAAGATTCTTTAGCTATTGATTTTTGAATAAAATTTTGTTACAGCACAGAAACCATATCCAACATAATTTTTTTAACATCTTCAGGAACTGCTATGCATGCTCCAACATCTTTTGAAGTTCCTGCTAGATGATGTTTCAATCTATAGATTCCTCCTGTTAATACCTTCTCACAGTATTTACACTTGACATTTCTTACTTTCCCATCAATAGAAATACAATGATTCCATGCTGGATCAGTTCTTCCACTTCCTTTTCCATTTGATGCCATTTTTCCTTTAAATATAAATATACTTATATATTAAATATGGTATGACAACATCTAACGAAAAAAATATACGGTAAATTGAACACACCAGTAACAAACAGAGCAGCGGCAGTGAACAGCGGCGGCAGTGAGTAGCAGTGGCGGCAGCGAGCGGTGACAGAGGTGGCGGCGGCAGCAGCGAGCACCGGTGACGGAAGCGAGCAGAAATAAAATCAGAGAAAATTTACTGTTTAATGGCGAAGGAGAGAATAGTGGATAGTGGAGAGTGGGAATGAAATTTACTATTTAACAACGAAAGAGAGATAGGGAGAGCGGGAATGAAATTTACTCTTTTAACAAAAGAGATAATGGGGAGCGGGAATGAAAGAATTAGTGTTAATTTTTGGCGCTATTAGTTTTTAATAACCCTAAATGAAAGGGTTTTTTTTATGTTGAAAAGAGGAAAGCGGGAATAAAATTTACATAGGTAGTGTTAATTTTTGGCGCAGTTAGTTTTTAGTAATCCTAAATGAAAGGGTTTTTTTATGTTGGGCCTGGGCCTTTAGAAAAGAGGAAAGAGAAAGAGGTTGCTATTTTTTAAGTAACCTAATTTGCAAGCGCAGCCGTCACCCAAAACACCATAGCCACTACGGGACAGGGAAGATGCCCGCACCCGGCTACCGCACGCGAGCAAGCACCGACGGCAAACGACTGTCGATGACCGCGAGCAAGCGGCGACCGTGACCAGCGACGATGACGGAGTAGCGATCGCAAAAACGTCAACGAACAACAACCGCAAGCGACGCGAGCGGGTGACTCGGAACGGCGAGCGATCCTCCATTCCAGCTAGCTGACTCGGTGACTCGTTCCGATCCGCTCAATGAACGAGTTTCCTTCCGAGTCACATCGTTCTTGTCTCAAAACTCGTCGACTCGTACAAGTATGCGAGTATACTCGCGATTTTAATAACATTGGTGCCTGTGCCAGAAGGGAAGGCTCTGGAGCTTTTTCTTGCAAAACTTGTTTCTTCGATTTATGACACCATGCATGTTGGTGGCGTTGCCGACTTCTTGCCGTGTACAATGGCGTATGTGGCGGAGGCAAAGATTCCCACAATGCTTGGGATTTCTATTGGATTGAAACAGTGTAGGACAGAGTGCAAAGCAAAACCGGAGGGAGATCAAATACAAACACGAGCACAAACGTAGGCAAAGACACAATCGTCCCAAGAACAAGAACCATATGAGCATGACTTTATAAGAGAAAAGGTTATTGACAGCACCATTGACGCACTGGTAATGCGAAGTGAGGAAAATATTGTCGACATTTTTACAAAGTCGTTTTTCAAGACTTCCTTAGTATGAGACTCAAGGTAATATCTAAAAAATCATTTTAAGGGAGAGTGTTGAAAATGAAGTTAAGTCATCTAACCAGGTTTACACGTGGGTTGAACATGTACACTTAGATAATGCAAGGTCTATGAGGAAGGTAATGCAAGGTCTGCACTTAATGCCATGATTCAAAAGTTGCAACATGCTAAGAATGGAGTTGATGTAGTTTCAGAAAACAGGGTAAAGACAAAACTTAGATACATTGTTATAGTAGGTGCTGTTGTGTATTTTAGTTAGAATTGAATTTTTATCTTAGAAGTTTTACATACTAAAGGAATCATTAAATTTCATCGTATGTTATTCTAAATCTCATTGGAGAGCAACATTTACAACACCTATAGAATTGTATTCAAGTTTTATTCTCAGTGTAAAAAAGTTTTGCACCATTCAACCAAATATTAAGCTTTTATGGTGTTACCATTTTGTCAGATAAGAACACATTTTGCAAGACCGAACTGGAAAAAAGTCTTCACACAATTAGCAAACTCGCATCAAAGTTCTCGGATAGGTAACAAAGTTGTGATGCTATTTGAGAAATTCTACAGAAAAATGAATAAAAGAAATGAAAAAAGTATTTGCTGTTTTCTTGATGCAGATGTATTCTACTGTGGAAGTCCTACTTTTACAAAGGTATAGAAGAACCTTTGTCAAGAGTTCAGCCTAAACTCATCTACGCGCTTTCAGTTTCACAAGGAAAACTTCTAGAGGAAATTTCACACAGCATCAATACTGAATTAGGCACTTGGCTTCATCAAACAATAGAAGATTAAACATACTCTAGAGTGAATTTGGATTCAAGCTTTTGTTTCAACCTTTACATCCTTTCTTAGTCTCTTCTAAATGTTTCATTGCTCAAAATTTGATGTTCATCAATCTACTTGGTATATCTATGAATGAAAAACGGATAAAGGAATGGTAAAGAACTAGATTCTAGTTCATTCAAGATTCCTACAGAATTAATGATTGGAGCATAATACAGTATATAACTTCTACTGACAGTAACTAACAAAGCAACATAACATTGAATGCATAGTACATACAGTTTACTGGAAAAACAATAATGCCAAATGCGTTTCTCATAAATGTTGTTCAAGGCGAAAAATTAACGTTACTGATAAAAGTAAAGTGTTGTAGTTTAGTCGAATAAAAATGAAAGGAAACGTGCTTCTTCACAATTTCCAAATGTAACTATGAAAGTGAAACCATAAATAAATAGATAAATAAATAAATAACTATGAAAGTAAAACAGTTCATAAATTGGTTTGAACCGCACCACCACACGCAGAGCACCGTCGTGTCGCACAGCCGCAATGCAGAGCACATCTGCAACGCAAAGCCGCCGAGCTGCACCGCACTTCCTCACCACACCGCAACGCAGAGCCGCCAACTGCACCACTAGACCACTCCGTCAAACAACACCTTACCGCTTTGCAGTTCTCCGCAGTTCTGAAAATAGAGTTTCGAGATGTGAAATTTGGAGATTTGGAAATGGAAATGAAAAATCACCGATTAAGAGATGAAAATCTAGAGAAAACCTGTGAACTTAATGTAGTGAGGGCTGAAATATGATAAAGGGAAAAAAAGGGAAAAAAAAAAAAAAAAAAAAAAAAAAAAAGAAAGATAGTATGTCTGAAAATTGATGTAGAAAAAAAAGGAAAAAAAAGAGGGAAAGTGAAAAGTTAAATCTTAGGTACGAAAATAAAGAGAAGGAAAATAAGAAGACTCTTCGATATCCTAAAAAGAGAAAGAAAAAAAAAATGTAAAGAATAACGATTATTTGCTGAAATTTTTTAAAAAAGCGTAGAGATTTATCTCGGGTTAAAAAACCCCAACAAACTTTTGTCTTAATGGAGGTTTTTATAATCTCAGATAATAAACCCCACTAAAATTAAATATTTTTGTAGTGTAAGTTGATTTTGTTCTAAATTTGTATGGAAAATAGTTTGTAGAATATGCTTAAATGGTTATTGTTCAGTTTAGTTGGTGTTCTCTGCATGATATGGTGTTTTATGTGCATCTTGCAATTCTATTTTATGGTTTTAAGTGTAACCTGAAGAAGATTTGGTGATTCTTTGTCTTTTGTTGTTAGGAATATTCTGTAAGTTTATTTTGTTTTCATTTTATATGAGAAATAGTTTACAGAGTATTCTTAAATGGTTATTGTCCATTTTAGTTGTTGTTTTGTGCATGTTAAGATGCTTTATGTGCATGTTTTAATTCTATTTTATAATTTTAAGTGTAACTCGCATTAGATGTTTAAATTATGTGATATTGACATTTTTGCTACTTCTGTTGTTAGTAGTATGTTTATTTTGTTTTGATTTTGTATGAGAAATAGTTTGCATAATATACTTATATGATTATTATCAAGTTTTGTTGGTTTTCATTGTATCCTACAATTGTATTTTTTTTTTCTCCTTGAATGTTGAACAATGTGTTCATAGTGATTATTGTCCACTTTCGTTTATCTTCTATCATTGATTTTGTTTTTCTCTATTTGTATGTTTTATACATTCTAGTTGTTGAATTTCATTAACACCATGCTAATGTGTTTTATTATTGAGTGCAAGTTGATAAAAAAAATTCATCTTACCATTGTGATATCTTTTGGTACTTCTATTGTTAAGAGTACTTTAATATAAGTTTATGTGTTTGTTTTACTTTCGTTTTTGTGATTTTAATTGTCTTATTATCAACTATAAATCATCAATTACAAGTATAAGAAAAAAATTACTATAGAAATTTTCAAATTATCAAGCACGTCCCTTATTTTTTTTTTTATTTTTTATTTTTTACTTTGATTTAGTGTTGTTTTAGGGCTAATTTTTCAAACTAGTGTAATTTTTTTGTAAATTTCTAAAATGTTGCACTTTTTTTTGGGATGGGTAGATCTAGCAGATTTCAAGATATCATTATAAATAAATGGTGTCATTATTGCACAATTTAATTTTAATTTTGGCACATTCTATTAGATTGTGCACATAAAATGAATTTATAGTGATGAAGCCCTTTTGGGAATTTTGTTGAATATGTAGTTATTGAAATTAATTGTCATTAAATAATTGAAATAAGTGTTAAAATAATTACATGCTGTGAAGAAAAGTTACCTGTGATGAAGAAAAAAAATCTAAATAAGTTTGGGATTTTTTATTAAAAAATTAGAAAGAGCCGAGTAGTTTAGGAATTTTTATAAAATTATAGCAAATGGTTATTTTTATGAAAAAAAAAATCGGAAGTAGTTTTAAGAAGGAAACAAATCTAAATAAGTTTGGAAATTTTTATAAAAGAAAAAAGAAAAATTAGTTTGAGAATTTTTATAAAATTACAACAATGGTTATTTTTATAAAAGGAGAAAAAAAAAAGATAGGAGCTAGTTTTAAGAAGGAAAAAATTTAAATAAGTTTTAAAAACTAACTAATTTACTTTCTTCATTTTTAAAAAAAATTAACTTTTTTTAATTCAAATAATTTAAATTTTAACTATATAAAAAACATCTTTTTATTTAACTACCTTACATAAATTTTCTTCACAAAAACTTTTTTTCACATGTAACTATTTTTCAATTCAAATTAACTTTACATTTATTTCCAAAACGAGCTTTATAACTATGCATTAATTTTATCTGCACAACCCACAACCCAAACACAACAATGTGCTCAAACAGAGAGGAAGGGTAACACAATAATCACTGTAAAATCTTGCATTAATTAGTTAATTAAAATAGTACATTTATTGTCCATTTGATTCATTCAACTAAAATTATATTCTCTTTACACCATTTCATATCATCTTAAATTAGATCGTACAATAATGTCATAATTTATTTATAATGATACAGAGCAATATCTGTACTATTTACCCATATCCAAAAAAAAAATATATATATATATACCCTTTTAAAAATTTCACAAAAAAATTACACTAATTTAAAAAATTAGCTTATTTTAGACTACAAGAAAAGAAAAGAAAAGTATCCTACATGCATGAAATTAAATTCCATATTGCCCATTTATACTCTTTCCACAAGTGCGTATTTTGTTGGTTTTGTTGTCTTTTCATCTGCCTCAATTGTACCTGTAGCATATTTTCCAATTTTCTTCCTGTATCATATTTACATCTAAAAGCTTTGATAAACATTTTTCTGAAACGTTATATTTTATTGTGAAAAGAATTTAATCATAAAATGCCTAATTAATAAATATATTTTTATTTAAAGAGCTAGGTCATTTCGTTAAATATTGGTTTTTCCACTATAAAAAAGAGACATCATAAGATAAATTTTCCTATCTCAAAATGATTACAATTTAAATTTTTTTTAACATAAACTAAGAACAATAATAAATGTCATTTATTGAAATGATTTTACTAGAATAACATCAGTTTTTCAATAAATAAATTATTTGTCTGTGACAAAGACAAATATTAGTGTAATTATTTTGAAGTAAATTTAGAATAAAAGTAATATTTTATTTTTTTAAAAATCAATTTATTTTTTGTAAAGACGAACACTACATTTGTTTTATAACGGAAGGAAGTATGTTTGTGTACCTAATTTATCCGAAAGATTGTTTGTTCTGTTGCTACCAACCATCGACATAAAACTTACAACCGAGTTCCGATATTTATTATGTCCTTGCGTTCCACGAGTTGCATACAACATAATCTATCGTATTTTCTTTTCACTCTTGTATTTATGTTGGAAGGAATATTTGTTAGCTTTAGACAATTTTATTTAACTTGAAATGCATTTCATATATGTATAAACAGACAAATAAAATATAAACATCACATAAAACGTCGAGTTTTAGATGTTTTGTTCTTATCATTATTGAAATAACTTTTTTATAAACACTTATCGTCACCCAGTTTTTTGAGAAGTTAAATTATTTTATGTACATGATAATTTTGACTTTTGAAAAAGAATATTTTTTATTTTATATTTTAAACATATTTATGAAAAACATATCTGAATAAATTCATAATCACATCACGTAATCACTCCTCTTATTAGTGTATAGCTGGTTTCACATTAAATTCTCTACATTCATATTGAAATACTATAATTAACATTACTTTAGATAGATTTCAGTATGTTTATAAGAATTGATTATGAATCCAAAATCAATTCCAAATTAAATCTTTTGATGCAATTTGGAATATTTTCATTTTATGGTGAGCGATTAATTTTGTGATCGTGGGATGGTCATAACTAATGGGTTTCAGTCCAATTTGTTTGCCATGACTGCTGTGGTGAATTTGTATGCCAAGTGCAGGCAGGTCGAGGATGCGTACAAGATGTTCACGAGAACATCGCAGTGGGACTTGTTTTCATGAAACACGCTGGTGGTGGCGAGGTTTGCACATAATGGCCTTCCCAGGAGGGCTGTCTTCTCCTCCTCCTCCTCCCTCACTTATCTTCTCTTCCCCATATCCACAGTAGCACCATCATCATGTTATATTAAAGTCTACTCTAGAATTCTGTTTGTCACACGATCAAATCTTTAATACCATTTACTAACCATTTACCGATGAGGATATGTTACATGACTAGAAATACAATAAATCTATACTTTAAGTCAAGGTTGGATTGGAACACAGTTCTTTATAATTTAACGCATTATTATTTGTATAACACCCAAGTTTAATCTGTATCTTCCTCTTTGATAATATCATCATCATTCTTTTTTACTGACTTGAGAGAATCTTGATAAAAATTTACGGCAGTTTTGCTTCTAGCTGAACATTTTACGTTAAGGATAACAGTTTTTTTTCTTGTTACTGTAAATAGTATACCAGAAAGTTGTTGTTAGAGCATAACATCTCTCTTTATTTAGTAGTAAGACCATGCAACGAAAAAAATCGGAAGATGGAACATGCATTACAAGAGTAGTCTGTGATTGAAGCATTGTCATTGCAGCCACTACAATTTCTGAGAATCATTGGGGGCAGTGGATCAAAGAGTTGAAAGAAAGCAGTGGATCAAAGAGTTGCAAGATAGCAATCTTTGAGCCAATCCAAATATCACTATGATTTGCATGGTCATGTTTAAATAGATTGATTTCTCCTTCATGAAGGTCAGTTTAGATAGGGCAAACCACTCAACATCACCATATGAACTTCGTACATCGTGATGATGATTATTTAAGCAGTTAGCTTACCTTCATGACGCTTGAATATCAGTATTGTAACTTGTGTTTTTTATATTGTTTTATACTTGACCATCAAGCTGTAGATACATACACACTGCCATGTCCAATAGATATAGACAATTTTACAACACCAAAGTGCTTGATGCCTTAGGTTAAATTCAACAGGCAATTTGCAATAACAAACGATGGAAGACAGATCTAACATCGAGAAGGCCTATCATAAATTGGAGGAAGAGAAGGGCAGTACTCGTTCATGTTAGCATATGGATCCAAGGTGTTGTAGCCAGGCAGTTCCATCCTATATTCACCAAGAATCTGGCAGAATGAAAGATGGTCATTCTCATTGTTACACCATCTTGGTAGGCGTGTTTGGTTGTCCTCGAAAATTCTGAGCATGTATGCATCACGAATCTACAAATAACACGACAGAAGCATTAGGAAAAGTGATTATGATTCTCAAGGTTCGAGCACTTAGGGAGACATCATGACTTACTGTGAACTCAGTTACTTGGATGGAACTAGAAATGGGACCAAAAACTCCAGCCTCTTTATACATTGATAGGATAAATGCAACACAAGTTGTTGACTTCCCATCACTGTATACCCATTCATCTTGCTCAGGAATAGTGAGTAGTTCATCGAAAGGTATCCCACGCTTCTCAGTCTCTACTATAATATCATGCAAATCCAAACCCTGAAAGCAAATAAAAATGAGACATCCAATCCAATTTCGTACGAAAAAGGCAAACAGATTATAGTTCAGAAAAATAAGCCATTTGTGATAATTAAACTAATTGAATATTTCAGTGGAATTTGACCATGAGCCATTATACAATCATTTCCCAGTAAGAACAATACAAAGTTGCAACAACTTTATTCAAATCAGCGTCCAATAAAAACTCAGATGTAAACCATAATAATCCTCCTTCACAATTTTTGAAACATACAAATATATAAAATTAATTATTTTAATGTAATTTCACATAACAGGTATCCGTCGGCTGGGGTACCTTACTACCCATTTCTGCCTTGCTTATAAGGGGATAACAAAAGCTTTATTTTACCTGCAACTATCGATGTGCATGGACTATTATATCATCTCTTATCATAGAACAATCTTGCATTCAATATATATAATGAAGTACGGAACTAGAACTAAAAGGAATGTACAAATTTCCATCTTGAATCTATTGAGATTATAGAATAGCAACAGAAAAAACCTTTGAAATTGAAGTCATTGGCAAACCTAAATCTAGAGAAAACGTCAAGTTCTGGTAGTCCCATAAAGTAAAAGAAATTAGAGAAAGACTACAATTTGGTCCATTTGATTGGCAGATAACTGTCAGATTGTTAAGGACAGATCTATTTTCTTGGAGGATTACTTGTCCTTCCCAACTTTTATTTAGGTGCGAAAAATAGAAGCAAAGACTACATATACTTAGAGCAAATTCACACTCCTCATCCACACAGAAAAGTTTTGAACCAAGACTTACCTCAGTCCCTAACCGCTTATTCAATGCCTCATTCCACATATTAGCAGAATACGCTGGCTGCAATCTAGTCCACATAGACATGACAGAAATTACCTGCACGGAGAATGTGCCATTCAGAATCAGACTTCCTTTCACTCAAATCTGAACCAACAAGCTTAACAATAATAAAAAAGAACATGCTAATTTGTTGCCTCCTTTCTATGAAAAAGGCAGGGCAGAGGTAGAGTAGATATTTATAGCCTCATGCACTGCTCCGTTAAACAAGAACCCTTTCTCTAGGTAGAGAAAGAGCAATCATGTATATATCACCACAAAAGCACTAAGTATAACATCACCAAAATCCTTGATGCCAGCATAATAGTCCGTCCATAATTCTATCCCATTCATCTTATCAGTAGTGGTATGCTGGTTTCTAAAGCCCTAGCACTAACTATTCTTCCCTAGTCCGTTTCTCATTTTCAGGTTTAAATTATAATTTAGCAAACTTTCAAACTTAAATCACTTCATAAGATATACAGTTGTCTACTAGAAAAACAGCATGTTGTTAACACAATTGCTGGTTCTACTGTATACTTCTGAATATGATACATTAAATGAAGACTTAACAATGAAAAAGTTTACTACCAAGTGAGCATCGAGAGGTGGAGGATAGTTGTCAGCTACAGTGTCAATCCAACTGAATATCATATTGTGATAACCATATGGCTTGCCAGACATGCTCCGGGCATACTCCCATGCTGCAGTGTCGTTAAATTTTGCACGTATTTCCGGATGCAGGGGAAGCAAGGCTATCTGTGGATTGGAATTATCTTTAAGAGCCAATTCCCACCATTCTTCCCAAGGAATTACCGCTATTATTTCTTCTCCCTGCACAGAGACACATTATGTGCTAATTAAAATAGAACATAGCTAAGTTACCACACCCCACAACCATGAAAACAAATACAAATTTCCCGTTCAACAAGCATTACATCATTACATGAAATAATGTTGAAAGTAAAAAGAATGGAATTTTAAAAGTTTAATCAGTTTGATACCTTTTCGTTCTCATGCCCTGATTCACCAACCCATAAATTCCCCAATTCATCCTTCAAGCAAACTGCAGTATGACCAGCAAATGAACCAGTCACCCACTTTTCTAACGTCTCAAAACCTCCCCACCTACCCCGGATCTTTGACACCGCTAAGAAATCTCCAGAATGAACATCCGCAGGATCTATATATGCACGCCAAGGTTGGCTGCGTTTCTCAAATGTAGCCCCCATGTGCTTCTTGAGGAAATCCAGGTTGGCGTTCTGACCCCAACCAGAGTTTGAGAACAAAGGCAAAACATCAATCAGAGAAAGCAGTGTTCCCAGCATCCCAGATGGCATGAGAAACACAGAAACCCCATGCTGCTTCACCTGTTTGATTCAGCAAGATATTAAGAACTTTCATACAGGTTTACAACTACAAGAAGGACTCGAACAGCATTGAGAGCTAATAACAATAAAGCTAAAACCAACTTTACATATTCCAATTCTGCAGGCTCTTCCCAGGAATCAAACTTCAACGTATGTTCCCGCGAAGAGAAGTAGTAGTCCCACGTAATCCTATAGGGGGTTGCAAAGACATATAGATCCATGCAGGTCCAGCTATGTGCAGCATCTGTCTGTAAAATAATAACAACAACTTTTCACCAAAGGTAACTTACAAGCCATATTATCATCACACTTGAGAAGATATAACAGATGGCACAGATTCAAAATTTCCAATTAAAAAAAATAATCCAAACAACAGCTTTACATTAAATTGATACAGAAAAATGCTAACAATACATGCTTTAATGTACTCTTTTGAACACATTTTATTATTGACTAAAAACGATAACAACTTTGATACAGAAAAATGCTAACAATACATGCTTTAATGTACTCTTTTGAACACATTTTATTATTGACTAAAAACGATAACAACTATTTAACACCGAAGGAAACTTACAAGCCAATCGTCAAGCGAGAGAAGACATATCAGATTAAATAGATTTAAAATTTCCAACCCGCAAAAATACATTGAATTGACACATAAAAAATGCTAACACACGTTCATTCATTTAACTCTTCTGAACATCTTTTTATTATTGACCAAATAAAATAGATTAAAAATTACAAAATTTTAGGAGTTTCACTTCTTATTAATGAATCACTAAACCTTTGTTAAGACTCTACAAGGTGGAACTCAACCAAAAGACAAGACAACTAGGTAGGAGAACCTTGAAGGACCGACTTTCACAGTCAACCAAACCACCAATTGTTAGGAATTAAGCGCAAAAAGAGAGAATCCAACCCAAAATACCAATCTATTGGGGCAAAAACCTCAAAGCTTAAAAGCCAAGTTAAGTATTTCATTCTACTCAAAGTGGGAACTCCTAAGAACTCACATGTGATTTCATAATTTCAACAAATTCTAGAACAAACAATGTATAACTACTAATTAAAAAGAGTGATGGATATTGCATTAATAACACTACAGACGCAGTCACCAGCAGTAGCAGTTACAAAAACAAATTGATACATATTCTGAACTATGAAAAAAGAGACATATTTAGCGATGAACTAATGAAGGGAAAAAAACGCAGAAAAAGGTTATTCAAAACGATAGATAAAATTAGAAAGTGGATAATGATTGAAAGTTACCTTGAGGTAGATAACAGCACCCTCTAAAGCGGGGGCGAGTTGAATGGTGGCAGTGTTGTCGTAAAAGCAAGCCCCTTTCCACTTAATGGAGGCATTGGAGGGAGTGAGGGAGCCAACGAAATAAGGGAGCAAGTCAACGGCACTGTGGAGGTTGTTGAGAACGGGCCACGAAATCTGGCGTGGCAGCACGGGAAGCACGTCGTTCACTCTGAACGGCACTTTCAAACCTTCTCCCACTTGGCAGCCCAGCAACGCTATCACCACCCATGCCGCCACCACGTGACGCAGGCGGCGATGATCAGAGGCAGGCATCGAAGAACGAGATTCCGAGATGCGACTGATTTGATTGATTATTTTTGGGAATTATTCCTCGGATTTCATGTTAGGGCTTTTCGGGGTTCCGAATCAGGTGAGGCGAAAAAAGATAGAATTTTGGGGTTATCATCATCAGCATTATCGTTATACACTATTTGAAGGTGGGACCCGTTGGGACAGGTGGCCAAACAGGGCGTGGCGGTTCAATTACGGTTCAGTGCAGACCTGTATTCCACCCTGTCGTGAAAATTAAAACGGAATTGTGGGGTCAAATTACGGGGCTGTTCACTCCGTTATTCGATGTGCCGTGCTGCCGGGGAAATCATAGTCTTCGCATGCATAAATGCCAATATTGACTTAAAAGTGTTAGGAAGAAGACAAATATGGAAAAATATAACAAACTTTTGTTTGAGTTCAGTTACAACTAGATTCTTTTTTCAGTGAAGGATTTTAACTAATCATCAAGCATTTATTACAAGCTTTATTAAATCCTTGAATCTCCTCAAGCAATTAATAGAGTGGCAATCTTATCACTCCACATTGTTTCACCCAAGTATTATTTGTTTGTTTACTGAGTTTTACTTAACTTTCCAAAAATAGAATAAATTGCAAATACCAGATAACTTGCATATTATAAATGCTTCAACACAAATTACACATACTTGGCAACCAAAATAACTATCTTATTAATTTCTCTTCAATCGCATATAATTATAGAAAATTTAAACTTTTTAAAAAATTTTATTTTTTTATTTCAAATATTTTGTTTAGATAAAATAATTTAAGTTTATTTAATTTCAATTTTCTTATTTAGATTAACTGTTTCAATTATCATCATCTACCAAAATATCAAATCCAAATTATTTTTTCAACTTTGTAAATATTAACAAAAAAATTATAATTATAGACTTCAACAGAAAAATATTTATTGATATCTAAAAGAATAATTATTATAGATTTCAACAGAAAAATAGTTATTAATATCTACAAAAACAAATTTAGACCCATCAACATTTGATTGAAAAAACATTATAAACTCATCAATCTAGAAATATCTCGTCTATATAATCCAACAATCTAATTGGAAAATAATAGATATCAACATCAATTAAAAAAAACCTGTATCTATATCAATTGAAATGCAGTTTCATTTCGTATTGCATCAACAAAAAAAAAAAATAGTCATTAGTTAACAAAACTGTTATTAACGTTGATTAAGAATACACGCTATGCTATGATCGACATGAGTTGAAAAAAAGTTAAAACTAACATCAATTGAAAATAATATACAATGTTGTTATAGGAATAAATTGTATTTGACATAAGTAGAGAAAACATTGTTAAAAAATCTAATTAATGTAAGTTGAAAATAACACTAATTTATATTAATTTATATTAACAAAAATATAACCTTAGGGATGACAACTGAAAATTAATCACAAACAACTTTAATATGAAAGAAATCATAGTCAAGATCCGTAAAGAAAATATGTCAGTTTATGATAATTATACCTCAATCAAGTCAATGACGTCATGATCGATATTGAGTTGTGTTGGATATCTAAGTGTGAGTCTAAGTTTCACATTGAGTAAGAATAAGAAACTTGAATAACATATAAGAAAGAAGACTCACAAACCTAATGTCTTAAGGTTTTGAGTTGAAAGTGGTGTTATTCCCTTATGTGGGTCTGGCTCAGTTCTCATTCTTATTTGTCTCCTCGTGTTTGCCTCCTCGAATTTTCTTAACAAGTGGTATCAGAGCCAATGGTTCGTAATGGTAACCGACTCAGACGAGTACAGTTTGATCCCTGTATCAAATTTAAGTGAGGATCTTTGTGAGTGAGGTACTTTGTGTTTGAAAATGTTTTCGCTCAAGGGAGTGAAGATCTTTGTGAGTGGGGTATTCTGTGTTTGAAAATGCTTTCGCTTTAGAGAGGGTGTGTCAATGTGGAAGAGGTGTGAGGGTCTTTGTGAGTGAGGTACTCTGTGTTTGAAAATGTTTCTGCTCAAGGGAGTGAGGGAGTGAGGATCTTTGTGAGTGAGTGGGGTACTCTGTGTTTGAAAATGTTTTCGCTCTAGAGAGGGTGAGGGAGTGAGGATCTTTGTGAGTGAGGTACTTTGTGTTTGAAAATGTTTCCGCTCAAGGAAGTGAGGATCTTTGTGAGTGGGGTACTCTGTGTTTGAAAATGCTTTCGCTCTAGAGAGGGTGTGTCAATGTGGAATAGGCGTGAGGGTCTTTGTGAGTGAGGTACTCTGTGTTTGAAAATGTTTCCGCTCAAGAGAGGGAGGGAGTGAGGATCTTTGTGAGTGAGTAGGGTACTCTGTGTTTGAAAATGTTTTCGCTCTAAAGAGGGTGAGGGAGTGAGGATCTTTGTGAGTGAGGTACTTTGTGTTTGAAAATGTTTCCGCTCAAGGGAGTGAGGATCTTTGTGAGTGGGGTACTCTGTGTTTGAAAATGCTTTCGCTCTAGAAAGGGTGTGTCAATGTGGAAGAGGCGTGAGGGTCTTTGTGAGTGAGGTACTCTGTGTTTGAAAATGTTTCCGCTCAAGGGAGGGAGGGAGTGAGGATCTTTGTGAGTGAGTGGGATACTCTGTGTTTGAAAATGTTTTCGCTCTAGAGAGGGTGAGGGAGTGAGGATATTTATGAGTGAGCTACTCTGTGTTTGAAAATGCTTTTTCTCTAGAGAGGGTGTGTCAATGTGGAAGAGGCACTCGCATTTGAGGGAGAGATTGTTAGGTATCTAAGTGTGAGAGAATAGGGAATGAAGAATTTTCAAATTCTAACATTTAAGTTCAAAATCATTAAATTTTAAGTAATCAAATTACTCTCTTAAATACCTTTTTAAAAACCATCTATCTAAACTTATTTTTTTTAATAAAACATTTTGAATTCTTTAAAAAATAATTACCATCTAAAGATTCATCATCCAAACACAAGGTTAATATATATCTATTGATACATTGAATTTCATCATCATTCTTCATTTTTTTTAGTGTCGTATGTCCATTGATACATTGAGTTTCACCATCTTTCTTTATTTTTTATTTTTTAGTTTTAATGTTTGTTGATGTAGAAGCTTTGAAGTTTAAAGATTTAATTACAAGCTTAAAGAATGCTTCCAACCATATTATGTTATGTTGATGATGATGCAAGTTTGAAGAAGTTGATTTTGTTGATCTTTAGTTTTGGGTTGTAATTTTTGCCTAACCTTGATTTGATCACTTGTTAAGTTGGGAAGCTTTGAAAGTGTTATGGACTTTATGGTTTGTAGTTATGTTTTAATAGATTGATACATGTTCAATCTTTTAAAATGGTCTTAGATTTGCTAGAAAAGTAAGGAAGAACATTTTAATATATTAATATGACAATTTAACAGGCTAAAATCACTTAAAACCCAATTTTCATGTTTACTTTGTTTTATTCTATTAAAATGACTTTCAAATCATCGATTAAAATCATTTAATCTCAAATTTTGTTTTTTAGTTCTTAATATGTTTAATCCATGAGTTAATTGATTAGTTTCACAAATAAGTGAAATTAACAAATTAAAACAAACAAGATGTTATAGATCTCTCATTTAAGAATCATTAAATATGAAATATTTTGTTAACATTGATTATGAAAAGTTAAAACTAACATCAATTGAAAATAATATTTGATTTTTGTTGACTGGATAAATTGTATTTCACATAAGTAGGGAAAACATTGTTGATGGTGATAAAAAATCTAATAAATGTAAGTTTAAAAATAACACTAATTTATATTAATTTCACATAAGTGTTGTTTTTAAAAATTCTACTTGTATCATTTTTATCCTCATATTCAAGTCAAATCAATGTTTCAAGAAAATTTTCAATAAAAAATGAAGGCTTACCTTACCTCTATATTCAAGAAAATGTCTCTCAAGATCTCCGCTGCTTCTCCACGTCGCCCCGCTCGTTCGTTGTCACCCTTCGTAATCGGCGTCCTTTAATTCTGTTGTCAATGGTAACTCCTTCGCCGTTACCTCAAACACTCTTCTACAATTTCACAAAACCACACAAACCTAATTTTCCTCTTTAAATATTCTGGCAAAGGCATCTATAGAATTAAAAAATATTGATGGGTTGCAAAAAGCAAATGTGAGGTTATAGAAAGCAATTTCCTTGTTGAAAACTTTTTCATAACAAATCCAACGTTAAAACCTAATGGCAATTGCTTCCGAAACGTTCATATTTGCATCTTGCACCCCATCACTTTTCAAAAATATCACCATTACCATTGATAGATTATTGAAAGGAGGTAGAAGTTGTGGTGGTTGGACTATTCCGAGTTGTGTGGTAGACAGTTCATAGTAGTGCGGTGCGGAGTTCTCCAATGAGTGATGCTCTTGGTGACTGAAGATGAGTGAATTTTCGTTTGAACGTTTTGATTTCGTATGAGTGGGTGTAGATGTGGGATAAGGCATTTCTGGAAATTGATTCCCAGAAATGGCTTCTGAAAACGAATTTTGGAAACAAACGAGAGATGTGCGAAAATGTTTACGCGTAGTTGGTTTTTAACTTCTGGAAAACATTTTTTGAAATTTAAAATTGACTTCCAGAAAATATTTTTCGGAGGAGTATGTATCTGGAAAAGGTTTTCCATAACATGTTTCTAGAAAATGCTTTTCAAAACTAAAATTAAACTTCTGGAAAAAGTTTTTCAGAATTACATTTTGCATCCCAAAATTTATTTTGAAAAATTAAATCCAAAAGTCATTTTTACACCCACCAATATTTATTTTAGAATATCAATTTTGAAAGTCACTTTTACATCTTCGAGAATAGCTCTTATTTTAAAAATATAATAGATGTAACAAGCAAATGAGGAGTACAAGAAACAATTGCCAAGTAAAAGTGATAGCTAGTCTAATCTATTTTATTATATTATATTTTGTTGATGGACTAGAAGCCTTTGCTTGATTTAGAAGTAGGTTAGTTGTATGAGCTGCGAGAAGAAAAAAAAAAAATTCAACCTTTTCATTTCATAACACTAATCAAAATAAAAAAAAAATAGTAATAGAATTAAAATATATTAACAATTTAGACTAAATTTAATTTAAATTTATTTTTATATTAATATTAGAAAAATTAAATTTTTAAAATAAATTAATAATAGTAGAAATATTTTAATTTTTTAGAAATACTAAAAAAGTATTATGAACCTTACATATAATATTGAATAATATTTATACTTTTAAAAGAAATATAATAACGGGCCTGCTAGTGGCCTATTTGGTCAGCGGGATACATAGTTGGGGTCATTCTACGTTATTTCTTCCCCCACCACCATTTTCTTCAAGCACTTTTTTAGAGTGTTTAAAAAATTTAAATTGTTCATATTTTCAATTTCTAAACTGTGGAATTCAGAAATATATTCTTTATAATCTCAATTATATTTCTAAATTCAGAAATAAATTTAAGATGACATGATATAAATTCATAATATATTTTAAATTACATAACATATTTTTAAATTCAAAAATATTTTTAAACTTTTCTTATTTTTGAACCATATATATTCTTTTGATTGGTTAAGCAGCCACACTTTGTCTAGATGCTTTTTTCTGTACATCCTTGTCTTATAAAGGTGCAGACTGATATTGCACCCCTGTATGAAAATACAAAACTATCCTTATCATTATATAGGTGCACACTGATATTAGGGAGATGCTGGAAGAAGGCGTTGGAAAGACCCTGTGATGGAGTGTGAATTCATTTCTTGAACTTGTATATTTTATTCTCTGTTTTTAATCAGCTCCTCTGCGTAATTATTTTTCTTTGTACGAGATTGTCTTCTATTTTTTTAAACATGATTATGTTTTACTTTCGATTAATTTAAATTTCAATCTTATAATCAAAGTTATGATTGGTCCAAAATTTAATTAAGATTAGATTAATCTAGTTGGTTATAGGATATTTAAAATCAGTCTATATATATCCATGTTGATCTTGGATAGTGATTTTGGTTATATCTTTTGTCGATTGAATTTTAGGTAATTATCTAGTTTATTTTTAAAGTTAAATAGAATTTGCATATAGCACAATGATTTCAGAACAAATTTCATCAATTTGATATTTTCTAGTATTTTCCACCTTGATGTTAGTTTGAGTTCATTAAAAATATTTCTTCTACCCTGCTGAACTTTTTTTTTTTTTTTTTTTTG
>Ga0209489_106143_pt1 | contig 19684 bp, 10 predicted proteins | sample SiratrowhiteBW_FD_187527 | JGI IMG/M metagenome (GOLD analysis project Ga0209489, IMG submission 187527) | Root nodule microbial communities of legume samples collected from California, USA - Siratro white BW (SPAdes) (version 2) | ecosystem: Host-associated > Plants > Roots > Nodule | place...
AAAAAAATATATATATATATATATATATATATATATATATATATATATATAGAGAGAGAGAGAGAGAGAGAGAGAGAGAGAGAGAGAGAGAGAGAGGAGAGATGTAGATAAAGATATAGATAGATATTTTTCATAATCGAAGTACAGCATAGTCAATCAATTTTGGAATCGTGTTTTCTCATATAGATATACTTGAAGTGGAACCACTATATCTTTTTGGTCACCATTTAAATGTTTTTTTGTATAATCACTAAAACTCCCACTCCTATTTGTTAATTGTTTAATAATATGTGCACTTCCCAGATGCTGCTGTAAGACATGCTAATTGGGATGCTTCAAAAGTGCGAGACAAACTTCGTCATGATATTGATTCACATGCTTCGTCTGTGCGCACTGCAAAATTGTCCGAGATAACAACTAATTTTGAGGTATGTTGTCATTTCTATAACAGTGGTTAATTGGTTGAGCTGCGTTATGTTTTCTTAATGCCTGCTATTTCTATCAGAAACTAAAATAAAACTATCTTATGCAGAAAAAATTGGCCAAGGCATTGACTAAGCCAGTGGAGTCCCTCTTTGAATCAGGTGGAAAGGACACCTGGCTTTCAATAAGAGAACTACTTAAACGTGAGACTGAAGCTGCTGCATCCGAATTTTCTGCTTCTGTTGCTGGTTTTGAGCTGGATGAAGAAATAGTTGAAAGAATGGAAAAAAGTTTAAGGGAGTACGCAAGAAAACTGGTGGAAAATAAAGCAAGAGAAGAAGCTGGAAAGATTTTGATACGCATGAAAGATAGGTAACTGCATTTCAAATATCCTATCACGTCATTTATTTGGTGAAATTTGGGTTTAAATTGTTAAATGTATATAAAACTTGATTGACTATTGAATATCAATGTTCTGGAACTCATGAGTTGTAAGGATTGAAAGAAGACATGGTACACTGCTTCTTTTTGTATTTCATTGGTGTCTTTGGTTAGCGTAGAATTCCAGAGTTTAACAAAAGTTTTTGTCTGTTACTGTCATGACATATTTGTTTCAGTATTTTATTATGCTGTGCTATTGTATACTTAGCAGTAGCTACTCCATTAGACATGCATGGAGACAAACAAGTTACATTTATCTGATTAAGAGTAGCAAAAGAAAACTTGAACTATGTAAGGAAATAGAGAATTATGTTATTGATAACAATCACACAAATTCCATTCTCATCATCACTATTGTAATAATCAAATTCTTCAAAATAAAGAAATAAAATTATCTTGAAATGAAAAGGGAGATTCTAAAGATATTTTTCCCTAATCACTGTGGAGATATTGAGGATACTTTTATCCTAATAATTAGCTATTTACAACACTCCTTCTCAAGTTGGTAAGTGAATATCAATCATTTGCAACTTGTCTACAAGATCCTGGAATTTACCTTGAGGAAACCGTCGAGAGAATATGTCTGGTATCTGAAATACTGTAGGGACATGGGTTGTAAAAACAAGACCCTTACCAAAATTATCTCTGATGAAGTGCGTGAATTCCAATATGTTTGGTACTAGCATGTTGTATTGAATTATGGGCAATGCTCATGGCTGTCCTGTTATCACAATACAATTACATACGAAGGTTAATCTTTATTTTACGATTTTCATCTAGAGTCTTTCACTCACACCTTGATTAAGGGCTTAAAATTCAGCTTTTGCATTAGAACGATATACTTCATCTTGTTTTTTGCTTCTCCAAGTCACCAGATCTTATCCAAGACACATGCAGTACTCAGAGGGAGATTTTCTGTCAGTAACAAAATCTGCTTGGTCTGTAAAGGGAATTTTATTGCAACTGTAAGATCTGTGGTGCTCTGTGGTACTAAATGTTGGGCGGTAAAAGCCAACTAGGCAATAAACTGAATATATTAGAGATGGGAGTGTTACGTTGAATAAGTGGACAAATTAAACAAGATAGGATAATAGTGAATATATCATAGAAAAATTTGAGGTGCCTCTTATGGTTGAGAAAACGGTTGAAACTAACTGTAGGTAATTCAGGGCATATGTGAAGAAGACTTGAAGAAGCCCCGATATGGAGAGTAAATCAGATGGAATGTAGCCCAATAACCATTAAGAAAGATTTAATGGTCTCAATAATTTGCTTGTATACTGCCTTGTGATAGAGCATTATGACACTGTTTGTTCCGTGTTGTGTTGCCTACCCTGTCTAGTGGGAAAAGGCTTGGTTGCTGTCTACTGTTTTGTATTGGAGGATGCATTGTAGGCTATTTGTACATTTTTATTCTTTTAGGATGAAAGAAAACCAACTATTCATGATAGGTGTTCAGATTTTGGATTAGTTTGGTGTCTTACTGATTTCTGACTCCGTAATAATTTTCAGGTTCTCTACAGTATTCAATCATGATAACGATTCACTACCTAGAGTTTGGACTGGGAAGGAAGATATTAGAGCTATTACAAGGGATGCTCGCTCTGCGGTAATTGATAGCAAGATCAATGATAAAAATTTTGGCTCATACATGAAATTATAAAAATTTTGGCTCAAATAAAATTATATTGGAAATTGCTCCTCTTTTTTAGCATATTATAAAGTAACTTCTGCTGCTATGTACCAGTCCCTGAAGCTTCTATCAGATATGGCTGCTATACGCCTGGATGAGAAGCCAGATCGCATTGACAGTGTACTTCATTCATCTCTAATAGACAAAAGTGGTGCTTCAACATCTTCACAATTAATAACTAGGGAAGCTTCTGTGGATACTTTGGCTTCAAGCACATGGGAGGAGGTAGTATATAGGGATTTGTGGTTTCTGATTTCTTCTGTTAATGTTATAGTAAAACTATTATATTTGAGAATCTATATAAAATGTAGGTTTCCCCAGAGGATGTGCTTATCTCTCCAGTGCAGTGCAAGGCTTTGTGGAGACAATTCCTGGGAGAAACTGAGTACACAGTTACTCAAGCTATTTCGGCTCAGGTAAAATCATATTTAATATATTTCTGTCTACTTATTCTGTTTTCCTGTTAATCAAAATTTCCAGCATTTGCCAACTTATCTGCAGTATATGTTTGAGGTAAAAATCTTTTCTGATGCCTTAACCTTTATTTGACAACTTGGGTTTTTGGTACAATTGATCATTGACATGGTATTAGAGCTTGTACCATTAAGTGGTTTGAAAAGTTTAATACACGCCACTTCTATTTTTCTAAAATAAAGTCAAGTTTCAAGGCAAAGTACAGTGGAATATGCATTCTCCATGCTTCTAGTCCAGAAGGATCTTGCATCGCATGGAAGGTGTAGTAGATGTAAAACTGTTCGTCATAAGAAAACCTTAGCTTTTCGGGTTGTTGTTTCCTGATAATATAAACAAAATCCTTGGGTAGTTCCATAAAGTTAGCTGGTTATCAAATATTTGACCTTAATGTGTGTGTGTATATGCATTGAGAAAGAGGGATAGATGTCAATGAATATGCAATTCACAATCTTGTATAACATGGCTTTTGGGTGGACAGAAGGATCTATTTATAATATAAGTTTTGAAATATGATCTAATTTGCTGCGATGTTGGAGTTTACTTGTTTTTGCCTTGTTGACATATTTGCCTTGGTGTCATCCTTTTATTTCAACCAAATACTATAAAACATATCGCCTTATATGACTATTAATTTATTAGAATAAAAAAATGTGAATTTAGTTAATAACTAGAAATTTGTTCTAAATTTTTTATGAAAGCTACCCTTGTCATTAACACTCAGTTCTGTCTCTCCTAATTGTCTGCCAGCATAAGCTTTCTTTTAATTAAGGGTATTTTTGTTGAAATAATTAATGCAAGGACATTATGGATGGAGTCTCATAAAAAGGGACAAGCACCGCTTCTAATTTGGGCTTTATAAATACGAACTGAGTTTTTGTATTCAAATAAAACACACTCTCTCTCATTCTACATTATTATGATTGTATTTCATTTTCAAGCCTATTAAACGATATTCTTTGTAAAACAATACGTAGCTAAACAAATAATAATATATTTTATAATATTGTTATACTATTAAATACACACAATAACCTCCAAATTTATGAAAGTTCAGACACTAAAATAAGATAAATGACACTTTTAATATGGATGCAGCTCGGACAAGTCAATTACTGTGCAAATTCCTTGACTGTTTGTTTGGCTTGATGGGGGATGTTGTACCGTAATATGTAACCTTGCCTACTGGATTGGGTGAAAATTATGACGCATAACTTATTTTGAAGGCCTTGCAGTTGTATAAATTTCTTAATGAAATTTTATATGGATGAACAACAGTCAGTCATATTAGTCATCATGTCTGTCTTGAGTGATGTTTGAAAACCAAACTGAGATTCAAAAGTCAAGACGTCCAGGCTCTAGCTCGTGTTTAATTGGTTCACCCTTTGCCAGCTAAATTTGAAGATGAACTGTGTTTGAACAAAGTAACATTCGAACTAAAAATAATGTTAATCCAGTCTGGCTTTTAGAATGTTTATCTCGAACCTCAATTCTTCTGCATCCATTTGCTGTGACCTGGTTTTGTCGTGCTTCAGTTGCCTCATTTGCATGATAAAACAAGTTTGGTGAGAGTATTTCATGGTAGAATTTATTAGAATGGTGTTTGCTCCAAGGTTTTCGCTGCTTCTATTTTTCTACTTTTTTTGGTCCTTTAGTTTTACCCAGCGGTAGATTCTATGAAAATGTTATTTTTGTCCTTTATCTTTGCCTTAAACACTTATCTAACTCCAGACATACTAACAAATGTGTTATTTCCTTTTCTTTCTTGGTGTATATTCAGGAGGCCTTCAAGCGGAGTAACAATTGGTTACCTCCTCCGTGGGCAATAATGGCACTGGTCATACTTGGTTTTAATGAGTTTATGATGCTACTAAAGTAAATATCACTTTAAAAATATTTAACTTTGAATTATTTGTTATTTACATTGTTCTGTTTCATTGGACCCTTTTTCCTGCAGTTTAATGAGTACATTTGCTGACTTGTATGTAAAACAGAAATCCTCTCTACCTGCTGATCATATTTGTTGCCTATCTACTTGGAAAGGCCCTCTGGGTACAAATGGATATAGCTGGAGAGTTTCGACATGGCACTGTGAGTATAGTGGACATTTTACATTTCCCAGCAGTTAGATTGTCAAGATTATGTGATGATTTTTCTGCCCAAGAAAATGACTCTTACAATCATGCTATGTGCACACGTACACGTCCCATTGGCATTTTTTAAAATTACATAATGCAAAGTTATTATATTCACTAAATATAAATTTAAGGTTTATAATTTTTGGTCCTTGATAAATTATTGCATTTTGTATGTGGTCCCTAATACATTATATATTTAAATTTTTTGTTCATTATAATTTTTTATTTATTTTATTTTTTTAACTTAGAAACACTATTTAAATCACTGTATTTCACTGTTTAAGGCATTCTCTAAACCGCTTTCAATACCAAAAACAAAATAAAAATTTTATTAAGGTTAATATTTTCTTAAGGGACCAACAACATAGTCTGCTAATTTATTAACGAATTTATTAGTTCAAAATTTATTATTAGTCTAGGCTGGCTTTGTTCTGTTGAATGTTATTTTTAAGAGAAACAATGATAAATGGACAAAGGTAATTAGCATTGTCTGAGTTTTGTTAACGTTATGGCTATAATGTTTGCAGCTGCCTGGACTACTGTCCATTTCATCAAGGTTTCTTCCCACAGTTATGAACCTTATTAAGCGTCTTGCTGAAGAAGCTCAGGGGAATCAAACCCCTCAAGAATCTCAAGGGTCAGCTTCTCAGACACAGATATTCAGAAATCAAGTGCACAAACCTGATTCGGTATCGAGCTCAATTTCCAATGTATCTAGTGTTGGCTCATCCATTGACGATAATGAATACTCAACTACAAATTTTTCTCAGAGGCGAAGAACAAACGCTCCACAAGCTGAGTTTTCATGACAAAATTCGTGACAATTTGATTTGGAGATGATTGGCATCAGAATAGAAATGCACCAGTTAGGGTGACTTCCCAGATCAGTTTTGTATTACTACTCCCTATCTCTATTTTACATCTATATTTTACTCTTCACTGCAACGTGTAAATTATCTGATTATATTATGAAGGACCCCTATTTGGGTTCTGCAACTACAGAACATTATCTTCAGTCCAATAGCGACGGAATAACATTATAAACTAGTTTTCCTTTAAATTTTACCGACTTTAAATGTTTTTGATAATCTTAGTCATCGGTTTATCAACACATGAAATTGGATATTGTCTTTGGGGAAAGTCCATTTCGTAGCATAGGCCAACAGCGTTTGTTTTTCTCCGAAAATTGTATACAAGAAGTAGGATAATCAAATTAATACAGTTGCACTGCACGAGTATCCAAAATGGTCTAGTCTATTCTTAATTTAAATTTTAAAAAGTTTAATACTAGTCTAGTTTCAATGTAAACTAGATACACCGTGAGAGGCACGATAAATAATTCTACGAAGCTGATAAATTTTTTTTATTGATTATTAATATCTTCAAAATTAAAAGTTAATTTGTTGGCAATCACTTAAGTTATTCGGTTGATTAATATAATGTTAAATATATTGAAAAAAAACAGTATTTTAAAAAGATTAAATAGTGTAACACATTAACAAGCGTTTGAAAATGACTAGTATTTTTAAGAATTTTTAAATTTGAATAACCGTCAAACTCAACCCTGATAATAAACCTTTGAAAATTATTCTTGTAATCCTTCGTCAGAGAGATGTAGACTTAGAAATCATAACAAAAATAAAAGCAAAGTAATAAAAAGAATTAAAAAATAGTTAAAAAAAATGGACACTAATTGTTATAATAGTTTGATTATACCTGAATCACTATAGTCTTACTAAGATTGTTTCATTATATTAAATATTTAACTACACTTTATATACGAAAATGTAACCACTTAAGATATATAAAAAAATTATTGCAAACCTATAAAATATATTACAACATCATGTAAAAACTTAATTCACAAATACACCAAACCCAAGTGTACTAGAAAGTTCATAAGGTTATTTAAAGATATCATTTATAATGATATATATATATATATATATATATATATATATATATATATATATATATATATATATATATATATATATATATTCAAAGAGATCAGTCATAAGAGAATATGCAATATTTTTAAATTTCTCGAAGTCAAAATTATTATCAAAGTTTTTTTATAAAAAAAATTATTTATTTTTTGAAACTTATACATCTGGCTTAGTAATTTGAAATTTATATAGCACGAAGTCTATAGCAGCATTCTTCAATTGAAATAAAAATATATAAAAATAAAAAAAAATATAATTAAATTATTCGTACACAACAAATATATAATGAGAAAACTAAATTACTTGTAACTTATATATTTAAGATGAGAGATCTAATGCAAAAAAAAAAGTAAAATTAGATAATGATAAAATAGTGAAGATGTAAATTAATTAATGGTTAATGCAATTCAACAATGAATTCAAACGATAATTGCATATAAAAAGAATTAATTATAAGAACCCACTTATTCATAGAGATAAAAGACTTAAAATACTGAATTTTTGTAGAATAATTTAATTGCAAGATTGATTCCAAATTATATTCGAGAAAATTTTGTTCATTTCAAAATAGTATATTTTTAAAATATTTAATAAGAGATTAAAAATAAATACATTTAACAAATAAATTAAACAGAAATCAAAAGCAGAAACGACTCAACCACCACTAACACAAAGAATAACATATTGCGAACAAAGATCTGAGTTCCATTCGGATAAAAATCTTACATCAGACGTATTACAATTATATTTACCCAGTAACAGCAATAGGAGCTTCTCCACAGCCAATCCTAAATCAGAAGAGAAAGCAAAACCACATATTTCAGTGTATTTGCTCTATTCCTAAATTTGCGGAATTGAAACATGAAATTATCAGACCAGCAAACATATTTCCTGAAGTTACCTATCTCAAACTCCCGTTGCTTGCCCGCAAAAAAATGCTTGAAATCCCGAGCAAGCGTGATTATGTTGTGTTTATTGCTAATTTCTTGGGAAGTATAGATATCTGCACATCAAAAAATGATGGAACACTCTCTAGGGTCGTCACAATTTTGATTCATGTAATAGAACACTTTCTCTTTGAAAATATGAATTTGAAGTTGAGAAAATTACCATTCAGTCCTTTGATTGTTATTCGGGCGTAGATTACGTAATTTTGAAATTGTTAGATCTGGACCTCCAAATCCATCCACTGTAGCGTTTGCTAATGGAAACTCAGCTCGAGATGTCAAACTGCAGCAAACAATAAAATATCAGAAACAGTTATTGAATACACCAACTTAAAAACAATTACAATTCTATTGATAGAAAGGAACTTCCGATGAAAGCATGCAATGGTGCAATTGTGTAAACTCCTCCATTAAATGTTTGATAAACTTCCAAGAGGAAATCACCTGCTTCGTAAAACAACACAGGGCATGCCCACCTGTGTAGCGCCAGATACACCAGATTGGCTTCCAGCAACAAGGACACAATTGGAGACGGGTAACCCTGCATATTCTGCTCCCGCGCGTAGTGCAGCCACAATCTTAGCTAGACTGGACAGACCAATCAACAAATTAATGAAAATTGACATAATATTTAACTATGCAACTAAAATCCAAATCAGTCATTAATTGGACAATTGATAGATTGCGTTGTCAAATGATAATTTGTGTTCATCAACTCATGTTCCACAGTTCCAGCACTGGCAAAAATATACTGTTTCAGAATCGCATTGAATTAACAGAAAAATATAACTCAATATACGCACAAATCTATTATAGTTTAAGGAAGAACAATTTTTCTAATGAACATACAAATTCTAGATGGCATAAAAAATCATGAATGCAGGAGGAAATCAAACACAAAGGTAAAAAGAAGTTGACACAAATGATTACATAAATCTGAAAGAACACTTTCTAACCTTCAGATTTTCAGTTTCAATGCCTTTCGGTAGCATTTAATGCAGCGTTTATTTTACCCATCTTTAAAAGGAGAGCCATGCCAAATATAATTTTAGGGAAGCTCTTGAAAACAAAAGCATTTTTGAATGAACAAAACCCCAACATCTAGAGTTTTAATATGTAAATATTTGGCCTGACGATTTTTAGCTTTTGAAAAATTACTTTAAAGATAAATTCACAAATACGAGTTTTGCATTTGAAGTTAAAATTTGGTAATATTAATATCATCATTATATATCATAAATAAATTAATAATAAAATGCAATTAGTGCAATTGATCTGTTAGCTAATTTTTATATACCTTCACTATTTAAAAAGTTAAATCATGTATAGAGGTCGAAAAAGGAATAATGTATAATATTTTTAAAAATATATCAAAAAATAATTTTAAAATTAATTATGTAATTTTAATAAAATAGTAATATTGTTATATATGTATATGCATACATAACCTAATATTATCTAATTTATCTTGAAGATAAAAAAAGAATGGAAATAGCATTAGAATGATGATAATATCTAATAGGTCATCCAGTACACCTAAAAATGGGATAGTACAAGGGCTTACTATCATATTCTAATTCACTCCAACTTTTGTATAATAATTAGACTAAATGTCTACAAGTTAGATATAAAACTTTATTTTGACTCTAATTTTCAATTTTTGCAAACAGAAAAAACTTGTCCTTTTGTGGAAGATTTCTACAGGTAGTGGAAAGACTTTAAATTCCTTTTTTGCATAACATAAACCTGCACTTTTCCTCTCTCTACAAGACACCTTAGGAAATATTTCGATGGAAAATAAAGCAGGGGAAGGGCAACTTTTGAGCAAAGTTCCCTCCTGTTAGGAAGTTCCCCCAATTTTGAACGATTACTAACAAAAAACACCACTTTAATAACACCCACTTCTCTTCCCATCCCTTCTCACACTCTTTCCTGTTTTTTTTTCTTGCTTTCCTTACCCTCTCCAAACATACGTCAACCATTGTTTCCTTAATAACTACAAAGCTGAGTCATACAAGTGTTTTTATCCAGCGAGTATAGATCCCTACGGTAAGTGAAACAAAAGAACCAAGATATTCCATTTATTTTCGGTGAAAATTACTGGAGACAAATGAACTAACCTTTCAGATGAGCTGGTATCAATCTCAACGCTCAGTTTTAGCATGGATGCTACCTCCTTAGCTAGTTTTTGTCTTTCAGCAGAAACTAGCAAAAATGGCATAAGTTGAAAGTCCCTTAGCAAAGAACATTGCGTACTGAAAATGCTTGCAGGGGGGCACATACATAATCAATGACTGAAGTAATACCAGCTCTCTTGGCTTCCTTGGCAAGCTCTTCATCCATATCAAAAGCAATTACCTTTCCCGAGGCTAGTTGTCCATATAAACTTTGATCAACCTCCTTATTCCCTACAATAATGACCTTTATGCTTCGATCTTCACCAAGCTTTTCCATTATGGACCTAAAAGTTCAATAAGCACAAGGCAAAAGGAAGGAAACATTAGTATGCTCACATTATCCAGGAAGACCTAATAGTGTTCTTAACGTTAAAGCTCGAGCATAAAACTGAAATGTAAATTAGTGCCAAATAAAAATAACCAAGCACACCTCACCCCACCCCCTTACAAGACCTAAAGAAACTTTGTAAGCAAATCAGTAAGCTGAGCGTCTCAGTGATCAATAACATCTCAAGACCACAAAATCAAATTCCATTCATAATCATAATATTATCCTGCTTAGTATCATAGTACCATGCAAAATTTTGGAGCTAAACAAACTTACCCAGCAATACTGTCACCACTTTTACTGTATGCCGTTAGTATTACCACTGGAATTCCTTCATTATATGCATCATCAATAAATCTGTCAATGGAGACATTACTATATATGTTAAGGAATATAAATAAGCAGATTAAAGACCATCATCATCCAAGTTCCTAAATTTATGAAATATCCTGGTACATTTGAACCTTCAAGAGAATTAATATACGCAATCAAAGTACAGCTCGATATTAAGAGGCAATGAAAACAAGGAAAAACATTTTAGTATGGGACTTTTGTAAACTGAAATCCTTCCAAAAATGAATAGAAGATAAACTACTATCAAGAAAAAGAAGAATGTAAACACGAAATGTACACGTGGCTTGCACAAATAGCTTTAAGTCACTGTGGCGGTATATCAATTTTATTGAAAACCAAATTAAGTTCTAGGGAAAAACCCTTATTTATTCCTGGGTCTTGAACAAAAGTTTCAATTAAATGATATATCCCTGTTAATGTTTAAATCATGAAGAAAAAAATGATAACCACAAAAATAGAACAGTGAAAAATCAACAAAATTACATGCGTGGTTAAAATCCACTTGAATGACCAAGTGGCTCAGACCTACAAAGTGAAAGAATGACTAGGTATGATAACTTAATAGAAACATTTTAAAGAGTCTGCTATCCTTAGCCAATGTACATCTTGTTCTCTATAGATCTCTTTTAAAGATAGCTCCCATCTATGAAATACAAAATGAGACATACAATCATATTCAAAGAATATGAGATAACTCACTGTTCAAGACCAGGTCGTAAAGGTAGACTTTTTGACATGACAAACTCTTCTAACGCCTTTTCCTGCCAATATATGATAAAGAGTTGAATAGGATTCTCTACAAATTTTCATAATCTTCAAAATATGACTAAACTGAAAAATCATCTGGGGAAGGATGTTTAGCTTACAAGGGTATAGAATTGAGTTCCTTAGGTCATAAATATCAAAGTGGCATGTTTGCAAACCATTAGATACACCCACTCCAGTTGGAATTCTTTTTCCCACCTATACTTCCCTTTTACTTTTGTATTTGGAGTAGAAGAACTGAGGACAAGTTATTCTAATAATTCTTAAAAACAGCGAAAAAGCATATAATCCTCGGAATCTGATAATTGTCATTTAAAGCATCCATGAACTCCAAACAACATTCACTAGATGAAGGAATCTTATTCAGAGAATAATATATAGAATGTGTAGGAAAAAATTATTGTCAAAATCTCTCATTAATCTTTTGATCGAAGTTTTTTTTTTTGTCTCAAAATAAGCTATCCGAATTGGCTAGTAGACAGGAGCGTCACCTTTCTGAATGGCGGCATCAAACATTTCTTAGATAATAAGATTGAATAAGAAGCCTAAAGGAAAATTTACAAGTTTCTTGAAGGGATTAAGAGGCTTATACATTTGTGAAATTGTATGGGAAAATGACAAAAAGCATACCTAGGGCTATATGTACCAGAAAAAAATAATTACAATAAGTTATTTAAAAGAATAAAATATAAGAATAAAACAAAGGTTCCAATGTTACTTGAAACGAGTTGCTAATTAATTACTACATAAATTTCAATACAAGTATCCACAAGAATCCAAAATCTAGACCTTCAATCTGCTGTTCTCCCCTAAAAAATCCGAATTAATTAAGAAAACTGAGGTTGATGGCTAATCAAAAGTCTCCCATACCAATAGGGTTTTCAATATTAGGTATTTATTTATTACAACTTTGATTTGACTTCTCTCCTAAAAAAACATGGAGCAGTTTACTTTTCAAATTAAGTTAAACTAATCACGGAATGCAACACGTTTTGTTTAACCATTGAGTTTGGTTCCAGTAGACAAATTAATGGTCCCAACTCTGGAGCCAATCTCCCTTGTGGTCAAGACTGCCTTTGTTTTCTTCTTTCTTTATTTGGCCGCCATACCAGTTTGACATAAGAAAACACCTTTCTTCATGGAAAGCTTGCTTGAGTTGAGAATAATAGAAAGCTTGCTTGAGTTGAGAATAATAGAAAGCTTGCTTGAGTTGAGAATAATATAGCAGAAATCAGGATTAAGTATCCGCTTGCATTGATTTCTTCATTCTTCCACTTCATATGTTGCTTATTTACTAGATAAAAGCTTTGAAGCAGATCCACATATTGATATTTCTAATCACTAATTGTTGCAGCTAAGAAATGGTTTCAATTGTTCAAGAATTACTAATATCGTATCTTAAATATCATATTAGTTGTGGCTGTAAATTTTCCGTATTAACACAGCAGTTAAGTTACTGGTCCAATAAATGCTCGAAATGGGAAGACAAAAAGGCTTCTCTACTAGGACATATGTTCTGGTCTTAATAAAGTTTAGTATTAAAACTAGAGAGACGTGACAGATATTTCCTCCTTATAAAGCAAAGTTCACGGAAATCAGGAAAATTTCAGACTAATTCTATCTTTTGATCAACAACACATTCCTAGTTAACTAACCTCATTTAATATGCCTCAGTCCTCATACACCAAAGTGAAAAGCACACTAATTATCAGTAATATAATATTCACCAAGATCAAGTGTAAGGACAAAACCTTTTGCTGCAAAACTCTTTTCGCAAATAGTCCCTGCTCATTTGTGGGTAACGAAGCAGGCCATCCAATCTGCTTATTAGATACAACAACAGAATATGGCTTAACTAATGTCGGCAACTAAGAAAACTACTGATATTACAGGTAAACATGCCTCTTCTTTCATTCCCAACACAGACAAAAGACGAACAACTTACGCGATTAAAATACAGAAACACCATCTTTTCTTCATCTCCGGCACTTCTCCTAGAAAGTCATTAGAAAATGGTGTGTAAGCAATGATGACACTCACTGACATAACTTCCAGAACTCAATTGCGAAAACACTCCAACATTTACCGATCAAAAGAGTCTTGAAGAAAGAATTCAAAACATCAATTTACTCAACACCAAAGTAAAGTGTGGCAATGGCAAAGATAATTCAACCGCACACACACGCACGCATAAGCAACAGAACATTCTAATCTAACAAATAACCAGAAACAAACACACTTCGCAAGGTCCGAATAGACAGGTTCAGTCCAGTTGGCGCAATCGAGCCCAAGCCTCTCGAACGCTGCAGGCACAGGAAGAAAAGTTACACCGCGTTACACAGAATCACAGCAACGTAAACGGCGGAAGCAGAATCGGTCCAACCTTTGTTGAAGGCAACACGATTTCCTACGCGGTGCGAGTCCATAATAACCCTAAAACAGCAGAGCAAGAGGTTAAGAGTCTGAGAAGCATAATAGGAAGAGAGAATCGTGGAGCGTAGTGAAAGAAGGTTGATGGAATGAGGAATCGAATCACCCGTCGACTTCGAGAAGGACGGCGAGGTCTTGAGACGTGCTGCGGTGGTGGTCGGCGGATGCGGCGGAGAAGACGGTGAGGCGCGAAGAAGATTTAGCGGGAAAATTGGAAGGGGAAAATGTGAGAGTGCAGAGAGTTGAAGGAAAGCGAAAGTGAAAGCGGAAGCGGCATGGCGCGCGTGGGAGAGTGTGGGAATGGAGAACGGAAGATGCGAGTGTTCGTGCTGTTGCCATGGCAATTTCCCACTTTTGCTACGCTGGTCACACTGCAGTGGACTGGTTTCTAATCCCAGCTAAGCTGACTATGATATTTTCAACCCATATATATGTAAGAACAACACAAACACGGATTATTTTCCAATATTATCAGATTTTAATATATTTTTTATCCTTCTAATTTGTTTTTAGTAATTTTTAAGTTCCTACAATTCTCTCTTTTTTTCTTTCATTAATTAATTATTGTCGTTAAAAACTGCTAACAGCCATCAAGGTGGCTAATGAGTATAGTATGAACATGTAATAAAATTAACGTGTAATATCAAAATAAAATGTTATACCATTGATGTTAGGCTGCCAAACAAATATCAATTGTAATATAGTTTTCTTGTTCAGTCTAGTATATTTCAACCATTAAATATTTATTTCATGTTAAGGTTTTTAGATTGGTTTATTATGTATTTAAGTATTTATTTTATATTATTATTATTATTATTTAGTTCAAGTTTCTCTTGTCTTATGATATATGTCATTATTTTACTTTTGATAAACAATTCTATTTGGTTTAGTTTTTATAAATTTTTTTAATCTTTGTTACCATTCATGAGGTGATAATTTTGGAGATTTGATACTCATTAAGGAGCATAGGAATACAACTTTTGATAGTAGTGCTTTGAATAGACTGAGGTAGATAAACAGTTCCTTGCAACCATCAATTTATGGACAATCTATGGAGGGTTATTTTTTACTTAGTAAACAAAATTGTGAGATACCAAGGTTGTTTTTGTTTTTGGGCGGCTAGATCATCATCTTGGAATATGTGTTTTTATTATTGATATGCTTGTGTTCTTACTGTGTATTGGCAAGTTGCAAAATTATTTTGCTACATTTCAGAATTTAATGGACCACCTATTCATTTTAATGATACCAAGGCACGTGGTAATCTTAATAATTCTAGACAAATGGACTGTGTTTTTTGCTTTACTACTCATTAGCCAAATGGATTTAGTCAGATTGTGGTAAGTTCATGGCCAATTTTTAGTTGTTTAGAAATTATTGCAGTGACAGATTGTTCTGTCACTCGCGTGTTTCTTTTCCATGTCCTATGCATGGACCAAAGCATAAAACTCTTGAAGATATAAATATTGTCATTGGTTGGCAACTTATGCATTTGGATTCACTTGGTTCTCAAAATTTTGATATAGCCAACATAGGAATTAAAATGTTGCATAATAATATATGGAATGAGACATGATAATTTTCCTTCCACTCTACACTCATGACTTGGTTTTACATTTTTACAGTACAGACACAATGATGTCTCAGATGATATGATTGTCAACCTGGTGTGCTCTAACTACTTAGATCTTCAGCTAGAGCTCCAAATCTTCATCAACAAACTTAGTACAATGTTAAAATCTTTAATTTTACTTGACAAACATCACATCTGCTCTCCATTTTGAAAGGAAAAAGTGTGTATTTGTATGGGGATGTTTTGTTATTTTTATTTTAACAGGATTGTCATTCTATTTTACCTTTTTGTTTTGTCCCTCTAGAATGTTTTCTGGATCTTATGTTTGCTAATAGTGGAAAAAGTCCACTATGGTGAAACTGTGAAAAACACAATTCTAATAACTACAGAGGAGTCAGTTGCGAATATTTGATAAAATAAAAATATTCTACACACAGAATAGAGAGATTAATAGTGGCAGAAAATAATTATTCAAATTCGTGAAAATACCTATGAGTAGGCAATTTGAAATTCCTAAAACATCTAACTTATCATCATATAAATATGAAATTTAACCATAACAGATAAAATCTTCAATAATAACAAAATTATTATCTGAAACTTGTTTAAAATTTAAGTAAAGAAAAATCTCGTAATTCTAGCACTCCTCATCCTGGCTCGAATTTTTCTACGACAATTCCGAGTTTCTATTCCATAAATTTCAAAGATTGACATAGGAAATGTTTTAGTAGTAAATTGTCAATTAATTTCTTAACTCAAATCATTCTCATTTAATTTAACGTGTCATGTCTTCAAACACCATATGTCAAGATTTATCATTTCAAAATCATCTTGCATAAACTTTAATGACTTTAAGTTTACGTGACTCAATCTTTCATTTCAAACATGACTTTCATCAAATCAAAGTTTGCGTTTTCTTCGAAGTACTTGTGACCCTTGGGATTTATTGAGTGAACAATCAAAACTGTCACATAGAATTGCTGCTATGACACTTAACAATGTATCCTTTTTTTGTTACTTGATCTTTCATTGACTGGTCTTCACACTCTTTTATGTTCTTTAGTTACTGTAGACACATTAAAACTATTTTCACACTCATCAATAAAAGCTTGAATGAGAGGAAAAGGGAACCTTTGCTAGAGAAAGAAGCACTTATGAATGTTATGTAATCAAAATGTGCCCCCATGATATTGTCCTGCATTATCCATTTTGGACCTTGGATTTCATGGGATCCTTGGGGGACAAGGTGGATAAAACCGATTGCATGGTTTGTCTTTGTTGGAAGATATGTTCAATCATATCTGCAACTTTTCTTCCCTGTGACAAAAAACATGATTTCCTTGTTAGCCATGCTTTGTTTGCTCTGCCAAGGGCATGGCAAAAGGGAATGATGGGGACCCTCATGTTATTAGTCAAAATATAATTTTCCCCCTTCAGCAAAAGGGTGCTTAGCACACTAGTACATTAAAGATATGACTTTGTACACTTTCGTGAACAGCCACAAAATTTTCCCCTTTTATGTGCCAGAATTTGAGCACTTGAGAATTCCGATTTATCATTCCCCTAAGCTAAATTTCTGCAATAGGGATATTGCCAAAGCTAAATTTCTGCACTTTGTAAGAGGGGCATCTCTAATTGTAGTTGCAGCTAGATTTTATGCTTTTTGAAGGGACCACTAAGTCACAGTGATTTCCTAAAGTCAAATTCATGTTCCCATTATCAACATATCTGCAAGGAAATATAATAGTAAAGTGTGCTTAAAAAATTATGAGTTGGATGACTTAAAATACTCCACATTATGCCTCTAGAAATTTGTAGATACTATATAAAAATGCCAAAGATTATATTAGTTGATGATGGTTAAAGTATATTATTAAAAAACTCCCTAATGGCTTTTACTTAAAGAATAATGGAATCTGGACCCATATAAAGATTTTCTTAAACATCAAGATAACGAACGTTAATTGTTGTTAACATTTCATTATGTTCACTGTAACATGAGATGCTCCCCATTATCATAAACCAGTGGAAGGACAGACACAATCCATGTTTTTTAACCATAAAAATTCAATCTAACTTGCACTACAATAATGAGAGGATACAAGTCATTACTGCATCACACATTCCATGTCATTTAAGACAAGCTACATGGAAATTGGTATCATGCATTGAGGGTAGTTATTATTTTGTTGACTAATGTTAAAACAGTGTTTTGGATTGAATCAAATATGTGTCGGTTGAAAGTCAAAAACTAATATTTCAATCAAGGCAGTGGCAGATATATCCTGACAGATATTTATTAATTATAGTATAAATTTGAGATTGAATCTCTAACCACGTACTTAGAATATAAAGTTAATATTATACTACACTATATTTAATTTAGAAAAGTAAAATTAAAGTTATTGTCATTGTTAATGCTATAAATAAATTATAGATATGACATATGTCTGTCTCCACCAAAGGATTTAGATCCTTTGTTTAAAATAAAGGTTTGATGGGTTTTAAAAGCAGTCACAAGAGAGGGAAAAAGAGGAAAAGAAAATGGTTTGTCACCATTATGATTCATTTGGGTATGAATATAAATGGAACATATGTGACAACACTTAAAAAAAACCATAAATTTATGCAATTGCTCTCTTACTTACATGCTAACAAAATGAATGGAAGTAAAGTGGGAGAAAGGAAATGAAGCATTTGGTATAGTGGAAGGTAATGAAGGTATGTGTTGGGGACAAAAGGTTCACAAATGGTCCAAAATGGGACCCACCCTCTTTGAATTTGAAAATGTGCATGCCTTCTCTGTTTTCCAACTTGCACTTTTTTCAAGTCTGAAGTCAAAATAACCGAAAGAGAAAGCTGTTTTTTCTCCAACGGTCGAAGCAGTGTCCTCTTCATTTTGACCATTAAATAGGAACACACTTTGCATAGAGTGGATGATGAAGATGCATTTGATATTGTTCCCATTGTCGTGTACACGATGAGGTTTGTTTAATCCTTGAGAAAGGAAAATGGGAAATCATTGCTACACCGAACTCACCTGCCTATGAATTTCTTTTCTTTTGCTCCCTCTAAAGCTCAAAGTCCTGCAATCATTCCATTCTTCAAAAATTGATGCTAGTTTGCTTCAAAAAGTACCCCAACCTCCTGCTTTCAACAAAAGCATTGCATTATTCTCTCCTTATTTTACAAGAAAATACTGTTCTTTCATGTTCTTTATTTTTCTTTCATGTTTTTTTCTCCCTTTCGTTATCCGATAACACACATTTCAACCTTGATTTCAATATTTACGTTTATCTTCAGGGGTAACATTACTAACTTCTCATACAACTAGTCAACAATAACATACTGGTCAAGAAATTGACTTGGACCAAAAATACCAAGAAAAACAATATATATAAAAAAATTTACAAATTTATTTAGGTTAAAGATAGCTTCTTTTTTCCATCAACAATGAGAATTTCATATAATATGAATTAAAAGAGTAACCCTATTCATATACAAAAGATTTCACCAAAAAAATTGTATCTTTACATTACTCCCATCTATCATAACATAACTCTCCTCTAAAAGAAAGTGTATGTCTCATGCCCTCATCCTCCAGTCATAAAAATATGATTTTTCCCAAATGCTTAACATATCAAAATCAGTTTCTTAATTTTTTATATGATTTTAATAATTGATGTTAAATTTCTTTATGTTTTTCTTTGAATTATAAATGATATTAAGTTGCTTATAATTAACATCTTAACCTTAAAACGACACAAAATTTCTCTAATGTTTTTGCTATTTTTATTCTATTGATAAGTTTTAGTTTATGCTTAAAACATATAATTAGAATAAGATAAATTCTCTCTCCGAATATTTTTTAGTTATATTTGTTTTATTCAATTCTCATGGTATGATAAAACGGCTAGTTGGGGGACAGAAATAAAATTAAGAGGATGTTTGTATATGATCTATCATTTCTTAATCTGCCTAGAGAACATTTATAT
>Ga0209489_106148_pt1 | contig 19670 bp, 14 predicted proteins | sample SiratrowhiteBW_FD_187527 | JGI IMG/M metagenome (GOLD analysis project Ga0209489, IMG submission 187527) | Root nodule microbial communities of legume samples collected from California, USA - Siratro white BW (SPAdes) (version 2) | ecosystem: Host-associated > Plants > Roots > Nodule | place...
AAAAAAAAAAAAAAAAAAAAAAAAAAAAAAAAAAAAAAAAAAAAAAAAAAAAAAAAAAAAAAAAAAAAAAAAAAAAAAAAAAAAAAAAAAAAAAAAAAAAAAAAGCAATTTTTCCTATAAATTAAAATAAACATACTTTTTTTTAAGTTTCATTAATCATATATCACTAAATAAAAACTCTATAAAAAAGATTAAAAAAACATGAAAAATTATACTAAAACTCATGCAGAAAATAATCGGCATCCTAAAGAGCTAATGAAACCTAAATTTCGAAAGGCTTAAACAATTTCCAAAAAAATCAAAACTAATATAACTTACACATAAACTAACTTTTTAATTATTACGAAAAGAATTGCAAAACTTATCTATATCTATTTTAAACTCATTCGAACATTTTACCTTTTTTTCTCATTTTTCCCATCAAAACAATAAAAATAAATCTGAAATTTTTCTTTTTTTCATCTTAATCTTGATTACACTTTTAATAGGTATAGTAAGAATGTTCAGTTTTTTTTTTTTTTTTTTTTTTTTTCAGTGAACCTATGTTAGTAGGTACTTTTCTAGAACTTAAATGTGGAGACATGCTTCAATACCCTATCCAATCAACTCCAATTTCGGAGCAGTAGTGCAAAAGAATTTGTAACAAATCTAAAGCATTTTCATAATTAAAGGTTGCCTCTTTAAAAGTAGTATCTCATTTTTTACTGTTAAGGCTTCTCAATATTTTATAACAGCACCTTAGCACCTTTACAAAGTATAGAAGTAGTATCCCGAAATTGAATAGAAAAGTTGGCGACTACCATTCTGAAACAGTTCATCCCGAATATTCGGGAAGAAAAATAATACAAAAAGTAGTCTCTTCATACAAATGAAAATCTTCTAGGTGTCATTTTTAAAATGTTGATATACTGTACAATTTGAAATATCAAGACATCCACATTCCTGGACCCGTCGGTTCACGATCTGAGCCTTGGTTAGATAGCTTCTGGATGCGGGAAGAAAACTCCTCAGCCTGAAGTGGGATTGATCAAAGTCAGAATTTGAAAAAGGAAGCAAAAAACAAAATGAATGAAGTATGCACTCAGCAGACTTCGTATACCTTCCATCTCATGGGAAAAACCTCCAGCAGAAAGGAAAAACAATTTCCAGAGAACCACAATAACTTTGAAACATCCCCCTTTTCAATTTCCTCAGATGAGGCAAATCAACAAATCTAGGAGACTAGGAAACCCTAGTGCATTCTAAAACAACTTCAAGGTTCCTTGACAATTGATGGTATATTTCTAATAGCTAGCATTACAGAACAGGTTCGGAGAAAGCAAAAACATTTATTTGGCTAGTTGCATGATGATTAGATTAGAAATAATAAAATAGAGAAAAATACACCTAGACCAGATAGAAAGTAAAAAATCTAGACCTTAAAGCAACTTAATCTTTTCAGTATACCAAATAAACAGCACAAAGGAAAATACAAACCTTTTCATCAATCCACATCAGAGAAGTGAGTTGATTATTTAAAATTCGAACTACTGCATCTAATGGAGTCATTCCATCAAGGGTATCAAGTTCTCCACCCTGAACAAAACACCATTGTAAGCAAAGTTTCTCGCTCTTTTATGAAATGAAAGAGCAACTAACAACCAGTACCTGGTTTGAATTAAGGGATTGAATAACTGATTTGATTTGTTCAGTCATCTGCTCAAGTTCCCTTTCAATCAATTCAGATTGCTCATACCTGCAAATGAAGGTATTAGAAACAACAAATGACAGAAAGCATCAGCAATGAAGATAAGGTGGGAAAGGAGTTGAAATATAACCCTAAATCAGATGAAAACGTATAAAGTGGAAAACTTAATTTCATATGCAAATTTTTATTTAGTATGGAGTTTATGGAGATGCAAATCTCTGCCCATTCCAATCCACCAACCCCAGAACATGTGCAGTGAAATTACAGATGATTTACCAATAAGAACTTCAATATTCAATCCAATGTTTGAGGTGAAGCAAAGTCACTTCACACAAGAGAAAATTGAAATGAACATTGGATTCAATACGGCAAAGATAAGGTTAAAAAAGCTTAAAATATAGAATATATAAAATCAAACCATCTGTGGATCCATCCAGATAATAATCTGTCAACAAATAATGATGATCCAAAACTCACATTGCATCTCTTGTAGATGCAGCTTCATCGTCTAGAAGCAAACCACGCTCATCTTTGTAAATTCGTTCAGCTTCTCCCTCCATACTTTGTAAAGCCTTGTCAACCTAATACAGGGATGACATAAAAAGCTTTTATCACAATACAAAAACACATAGCAAAATGTTTTATGAACTGTTGAATGTGTATATCATTGTGAAGATAGTGGTGGTAATGAGCACGTGTGTGTTTGTTGTGTGCGTGTGTGTGTTTGATGAGATCCAGATTTTATAGTTTTCATGCTACATGTGTTATGTTACACTTTTGTATGTTCTCAAAAATATAATTTTACATAACCCGTAGGCTCTTCCATCTTAGTGTTACGAGCTCACATTGTATGTTTCTTTCTCCCTAGTCTATCCCTAGGATCTACAACTTTGACAACCTTGAATAGTTTTAAGATCCTACATTGATTGTACAAAGTAAATGATGATGCCAAAGTAAGGAATATGTTGGATGTGGTTAATTTAGACTGAATTTAGGGAAAAATAATTTTCAAAAGAACTCAGTAAGATTCTGATTTATAGTTGTTTTTAACACCAATAAGCTAAGAAGAACAAGAATGCCGTAAAGTTGCCATAGTAATGGAATAGAACTTTACCATTAGAATTTAGAACAAAGTAGAATTAGTTAGGTAACAGGACAAAGCTATAGATAGAATACAAGCACAATATTTTATGACCATCCAATTATAACAAAATAATTAACTCCTTCAACATACAGAAATAAGGTAAGATAGAAAAAAGTGGTTTTAAAAATACCTCCTGTTGATGAGTCTCTATCAACTCCAATTGCCGCTCCAAATTTGACTGTGTTTCGACTACTTTTGCCACTTCAATCTAAATTTATAATATTATCAATAAGCTAGAGTGGTAATTGTCAAAATTTAATCTGTTTGCATATAAAAAATAATTAAAATAGTTTATTAGTATCTGCTTGCATGTAGAAACCTCAAGCCTCAATAGAACATCTCGGTTGTTTAAAATCCTGCGATCCCATTCAGCTATTGCATTTGCTTGTTTTCTAAATTTTCCAGTTCGCTCTTGCAGCTCAGCATTCCATTCCTTGATAATCTACAGGAGGATATGATTAGGAAGGGGTTAGACTGTTAGAGAGAAATAACATAACTTCTAATTCCAAATACTGTAAATAATGTTAGTGTCAGAAATACTGAATATCTTATCCTCCAAGTTAAACCCTATTTAAAAAGTGAACTTCTGCTTGATGGATATAGCGTTTATCTAGGGGTGTGTACCTTGGAGAATGTGATTTAGCTTATTTTTAGAGAAAAATTGTTTCTTTTCTAAAGTTTTTGTTGGAAATAGGAGCATTTAACCTTTGTTATCTTTCCAAGCGGTTCAGTTGAGGATTTCCATAGTTCAAAGTACCGAAGGAAGTTGTGGTGTTTTAATTGTTCTCTTGAGACTAGTAGTTTATATTTAGTATTGTTAAACTATAGGAAAGAGAGAGACATTAAGCTCAAACTGTGTTTATGAGATAGCACAGACTCTTTATTTATATTGAGAGAATGGAATCAATACATTAAATAAAGGAGATTTGATATCTTCCAATAATAAAGATATGATACGGAAATAAATAGTATATGCTCCTTATTTATACAATTATAACAAGTATGTTTGTAATCATTCTTGTTACACTCTCCCTCAAACTAGAGCATATACGTTCTTCCTGCAAATATAATCAATCATTGTTCTCTTCGGGACTTGGTGAATATGTCAACCAATTGTTCACTAGAGTTGACAAATCAGTAGTGATGTCTCCATACTCTAATTTTTCTCTTATGAAAGGAATCCACCTTAATATGTCAAACTATAGGAAAGATAAAGAAAATGAAATGAAATCGTGTGTTTCTTAGTCAGCATGGATGCTTTATTTATACCTCTTGATTAAACTAGGTCACTAATTTTCCAAGCAGCAATTTGGGAGGAGTTCTCACAATAACATATCTTATTAAAAGATTACCCTCTACAATCTTGGGATTATGGAGACCTATGAAAATTTTCTTTTATATCATAATTTCTCCATTACCAATTGTTCTTACTGGAATTGGGTCAGGTACTGGGCAGTACACCAATAAATTCTTTACTCTCTTCATGAAGGAAACTCAGTATCATGGAGAAGTAATTTTGAGCTATGTTACACCAACTGCAATAATCATGCCATCAACATAAATCAACAATAGTGTAAGTTTACCTATAATGGAGTGTTTTATGAATAAAGTATGATCTCCTTGGCTCTGCTTAAATCCTAAGGAAATCATTGCTTTTGTGAATCTCTCAAACCATGCTCTTGGAGAACGCTTAAGAACATGTAAAGCCTTCTATTGAAGGCATACCTTATTCCTTACACTGAGTTCAAATCCTGTAGGAATCTCCATGTACACTTTTTCTTTTAAAGCTCCATGAAGCAAGGCATTCACACCCAACTAGTGTAAGTCCCAACCAAAATGAACTGCTAAAGCATGAACTCAAACTATATTCATCTTTCCTAATAGAGAAATGTCTCCTCATAGTCAATTCCATAACTAAGTGTATTCCTTTGCAACCAATCTAACTTATGCCTGTTTGTTGACACATTTGCCTTATAATTTCACTATAAATATTCATTTGCAACCTATGACCTTTTTGTCTCTTGGTTTGTCAACGATCTCCCATGTTGAGTTTCCTTCTAATGCATTCATCTTCTCTCTCATGGCTTGAGTCACTTTTCATGGCTTCTTGGACTGAGGTAAGAATTTTTATGGCATGAATGGTAACAATAAAGCTTTGACGTCTATTAGAAAGATTGTTAATGCAAACATATTGAAAGATAGGATATTTAACACATGATCTTTTTCCCTTTCTCAACGAAATGGGTAAATTCTCAGTAATATTTACCTCCTCACTGTTACCTTCAAGACTCTGAGTCAGACAACTCTTCTAACTCCAAAGTCAATGTAAGTTGTCTTCACTAACATTATTGCCAAAGAATTCGTTTTCTTCTTCCTACAACTGGTTCTATCCCATTTGTAGTGACTTCATCACTTAAATCTTGGTAACCCTACAAGAATTGATATGCTAATGACAAGGAAGCTTCAATAGCAAAACCCAGTCACTTAGGTACAATCATCTATGAAGGTTATAAACCATTTAGCTCCTGAAATATCAGGGACATTAGCGAGGCGCCACAGATTAGTATGGACAAGAAAAAAGGGAATGGACTCGTCTTATTACTAATGGTGAAAGGTACACATTTGTGCTTAGCAAACACACTCATATCACAATAAAACTCTGCACATTTAAATTCTTAAACAAGAAAAGGAAAATCACTTTTACAACTAAAAATGAAGGGTCCCAACCGACGATGGTATAATTAGGGTCCACCTTGTAGTAAAGGTCATTCAATTCTCCTGCATGTTTAATTGTCCTCCTCGAGTTCTTGTCCAACAATACACAAGAGTTCCTATGAAATGAGAGATCTTGAGTTTTTGTACATAAATCATATTGGTGGACAATTTAGGGACATGAAGGACCCTTACCATCTACCATAGAAATTTTCTTATTGTTAGGACATGGAATATATGTGGAAAAGTATTAGGGTAGTAAGGTCACACAGTCCAGTGGCTCCAAAATCTGGTATCCAATAACTGGCAAAAGGCGAATATGATGCATTAAAACCAAAAGAAAATGGAAACTTACCAAAATATGTTTGGGCACACATACTTATGGGCTTCTTCAATTTACTAAGGAAAGATCTTGCCCTTTCTATCTCTTCGTAACTTGGCTTGATAGGAACAAATTCTTCACTTTGTCTATTAACAATGTGTGCTTGCCCTTGCCCTCCCTTTTTTTGAGGGCCTCCTTTTTGTTTCCATTCTCAGCATGGGGGCTTTCCATGTAATTTCCAGAACTTCTCCTTTGTGTGGCACGACTTGTCACATTTTCTCTCTATGTTGGGAACCATGCTTTTCCTCATAGTCATGGTTGTTCCACCTTTAACCATGGTTGAGTTTTCAGTAGTTGGGGTCTCCAACATCAATTCTTTCCTACTTTCTTTATTTCGAATAATGGCTACCATTTCATTAAGTCGTGTGACTTTCTCCTTCCTTAGGATTTGGATTCAAACTTGATCATATTCAAGATTTAGGCCTTCCAAAACATCATATACTCTATCATGTTCAACATACTCCTTAAGGATTGTTGAGTCTACTGAACAGCTTACTTTTATAACTCGATAGTGATCAAATTCCATCTACATGGGCTTGAGTTGGTTGGCATATTTTCTAACTGATTTAATTCCCTGCTTGCCAACCATAGTTTTTCCTTTGTTAATTTAAGAAACATGTAGGTATCATTGATTTCTGGGACCATTGAATTCCAAAGTCATGCCATGATCATGGAGTCTTCTTCATGCCATGATTTTAATTTGACATCATCCTCAACATTAGTTATGTGATTGGCCTTTCCTTTTTCCATTCACAATGATTCTAATGAGTTGAGACCATTCGAGATAATTCTTTCCATTTAACCAATAAGCAAAATGAACATTCTACAATTCATCAACAATCTAGGATTTGTCCCCAGTTTCCAGACCATGATGATTCACGATGTCAGCCATCATAGGTGGGTGCAATCATAGTAGGATGGATTGTGCAACAGTGAAGACTGCGTTCTAGGGTTTACATACACAATAATAGGCTCCCAAAGATCAGGAGCTCTAATACCATATCAAATTTAGAAGGAATGATATCCTACTTTATTGTTTGTTTCTAGATACATAAATCTAGTATTAATAGCAAGATGTGACCATTATAAAGAATAAAATTACAATAAGGATAAAATATAAAACTTCCTAAAATACACAATGAGCACCACGATTTTGACAAAAACAACACAACCAAAGATCCAACAAAATAAACATGATACTAAGGGAGAAAAGGGAAACAAAGATGATAGAGACTCAATAGGACTAATGTCATTTAAGACAGAGTGGGATACTTATTGATTAGATATGTGGCAATAAACAAAACTTTTTCGCAGTATGTTCTAGGAACAAACATCTAGAAAATGAGGGTTCTAGTTACTTTTAAGAGATAATGATTCTTTCTTTCTATAACCCCATTTTGTTGTGGAGTATTAATACAAGTTATTTCATGGAAAATACCATTAAAAACTTGGAGAATTCATTATTCACATATTCAATACCATCATCAAACTAATTCTTTTGATGTTGTTTCCAAATTGATTTTTCACAAGACAAAAAAAAAATAAACAAAGATTTGAAATACTTGAGACTTACTTTTCATAAGATATGTTGATGTGACATGGATAGAATTATCAATAAAGGTAACAAACCATTTTGCCCCAAAAATAGATTCTAAAACATGTCTCCAAAGATCAAAGTGAATTAAATCAAAACGGAAATTACATTTTTTATTGCTACTTGGATAAGATGCATGATAGTGCTTTGAAAGTTGACAAATATTACAAATTGAAAGACTAAACAAACTTTGTTAAACAGATAGGGAATAATGATTTGATAAAGTTGAAAGAGAGATGTCCAAGTCCGTTATGATGAAGCCATATTTGGGAATTTGCCTGTGTTTTTTGTTGTTGCTCGTTGGCTTATGACCTCCCTTGATTTGTTTGGGTCCTTAAACCCTAACACACAATCCACTCTCCTCCTTAGCAGTTGAAATCGTGTTCCTCTTGGAAAGATCATTGGGATCCATAGAAGTAAATTTTGCCACAACCATTGAGAAAGAAAAAAAAAAAGCAAACTTTCTATCCCACCACTTTTTCAAGGACGACAACACAACGAAAACAAAGTCATCAAGATCAAGAGCTTTGATACCAACTTGAATAATGAGGGAATAAAGAAATATATTATTAGATTCAATAATGCTAATTACATGCTCAACTCCTCTATTTGTAGCAATCACATTCTCATGAAAAGGAAATAAAATCTACTAGAACAAATGTGAAGTTTCTAAGGATATTTTAGTTTAATTACTATGGAGATATTAGGATATTTTTATCCTAATAATTGTCTATTTACAACACCTGTAATCTTGTTCAGTATGATTGAACAAAACACGTTAAAATCGACAGCTATTTTATCACAGAGAAACTAAAAAGTGATTTGATTTGTACCTTCTGAAAGCATAATATTCAGGTTGGGAATCCAGCTCGAGGGAGAGAGCATGATTTAACATAACTTTGGAAATAGTGATGTTTTAATTGTTCTCTCGAAACTAGCAATTGTTATTCATTATTTTTTTAATCATTATTGCTACAAACAAATCAATCTGTAGTGTGGTAACTATACTTAGGCACATTCAGAAAATTTCCTCTTGCACTTTCTCAGCAACAATTCTATCACAAGCTATGTTTTGAACATAAGATGGTTCAAAACACACTAGCTACAGATTTGAACACACAATATTTTATAGAAAAAAAAAAATGGGAAATTAAACCCAATTCTAAATAAGTCTATCATGTTTGCAATACTCCCAAGTCTATTCCATGTATTAAAGTATCCCATGTATTCATTTGTTAAAATACTCGTTTCTTTAGTATAGTTCAACAAAAGGGTAGCTCAAATCTTAACCAAGTACATAGTCTCAACTTACTAAGCCAACTGCAATAAAAGAAACGTGAACAGATCAAGTACCTCCTCAACAGTCTTCCCAGTGATTTCGGATGGCAATTTTGGTGCAGCAGTAACTGAAGTGCTGACAGTTGAAGTAGTTCTATAGTACAAGAAAAGGAAATATCAAAACCAACTTCCTATGAGTAATAACTTTTTATACATCCTTAACTTAAAACATAGGAATAGACATAAATTGCAGAAACCAGTGATTTAACATACATACAGCAGGAAACTATATACAATGCATAGTGAAATGAGTCTGATCAGTCCTATGAATAGCATAATAGCAAATAGTTATAAGGAGCACATAGGGCGCATCAAATAATACATGATAATGCAGTACTCCCACAATCCCACTACTGAAAACAGTGAGAAGAGAAACAGGAACATTCAAATGCAAGTTGTGCAGATACGCCATAACTTCCACATTACATAAAAAGTTGAGGCCAAAGGTATTTTATAAATACCTTCCTCTTTTAATCTACCGAGATATCTAACCGTGATAGGATCACGGAGCATCAAAGCAAATAATATCTCAAATGCGGTGATCCTAGCAAAGCCAACGGACCCGTGGTCAAAACATTGGCAATAGAAGCAAGGTCTATGACACTCTTACCACTTAATCTCAACTGAAGGGCTTGTTCTAATGTCATAAAGTCTCACATCACTTATTGTAGAAAAATATTCTCTTCTTGAATTGAAACCAATAACAAAGGATACAACTTATATTTATGCAGATATAACGGGAAACAAACCTCCCACAAATAAGGAAACAAAATAATAGAGATACTTCTAAAAAATAAATCTGATCTGATTCAAATCCTAATGAGTTCCTACAAATCCGGATATGATATAACACTCCTAATTTATACAGATCTTGATAATTTATTTTTTTAAATCCTAATATTTCTAATTAATCCGCACTTAAGAATAGAGGTCAAAAGTAATTTATAAATACATTTCTCCTTGAACCCACCACTAATGCGCTTTTTCAAAACACAAACAAGTGTTCTTTATCTTTCCATATAAAAGTAAGTTTTGGAATGAAATTGGCAACAATGAAATATCAATATAACATGTTGAAGATGCATAAACTTAAAACAGAAAAACGAGAGATAGAAAGGAAGGTGAACCAAGATACAGAAAAAAAAATGTATACTTTCAACAACATTTACTAAAGGTAAAGAAAAAGGAAATACTTCAACTACAAGCCTACAAAATGTATGCATACCCAGTAGAAGAAGCCACGACAACAGCAGATGAAGTCTGAGTTGCACTGGTGCTGGAACCCGAAATTGCTGAAGCAGTAGAGGTTGTAGTGCTCACCCCTACGGATTGAGATAGATTTTGAACAGAAACGATTTACTAGATAGAAGAGCTTCAAGTTTACAAGAACGAGGAATGATAATTTCATAAAGTGAAATAGAAATAGATGAAAAATAAAATACAAAGATGAGTCCCTATTTCATAGAAAAGATCATCAGGAGAGCCTCCAAATTTTACACTATTTTACCTCTGAATTTCTCACAAACTTACAAAGTCTATATCAAATGTATCTAGCACGTTAAAAGCATTAAAAGTTATTCAGTTTCAACTTAAAAGGATTAAGCTTTAAGGTAAAGTATATCTCAGACTTGGTAAGGAAGCATGACTACAGAATTTGAAGTTTGATCAATGCCATTTCTATTCCTTAAAAAACATATCTAATTAAAACAGCTGAGTTACATGTAAGTTGATTAGAGCACATGTCCTAGCCTTGCTTAAAGCTCAATGAAACTTATGGCTCGTATTGTCGTCAAAATATGATAGGATAGAATAGAATACAAGGATAAGAGCAAGATAAGCATTAACAATATCCAATGTTTAATGTGCACCATGATAAAGACCAGATAAAATATGTTGTGATGGTGGTGATGGAGTTGGAAGTAGTGGTGATGATGGTAATGATGGTGATAACAATAATGACGATGATGGTGGTAGCATTAACAACAATAATGAGATTCTAGCAACTAATGGTGACAATGATAACTATAGTAAGGATGATCATGACAATGGTAATAACAATATGATGGTGACAATGAGAACGATGGTGAAAGTGGTAGCAACAATAGTGAAAGTGGTGGTGATTGTTATGATAATGATGTCAGCAGTAACAATGACAACAACTTATGTGGTGGTGATGATGCTGTGTTGATAGCTACCATGATGGAGATAATGTGGTGATAGTAATGACAAAAATGATGATGATTGTGAATCTACGGAAGTTGTAGCAAAAATGTTGACAAAAATGGAGGTAGTGGTGGTTGGTATAACAATGGGTTGTGGTCATTGAGATGGAAAAGATGATGACAGTGGAGACAATGCGGTGGAAGTGGTTGTGGCTACATAAATGAAAGTAGTGGTGAGAGTGGTGGCAACAACAACAAAGACGGTGAGGACAAGGGTGATGATGACGATGATAGTGGTTGTAATGAAGGTTGGGTGGTGTGAGACTAGAAGAAAGGTTGACTATCTTATTGTACTACTTTCTAACCTAGCTTCTACCTCAGAATAAGAAATACACCATACTAACAAGATAGGTGGAGAATAAGATAAGGAAATTATATCACATCAGTGCACCAAATAATTTAATAAGGATATGACAGTTCTCCTATCCTATCCTATTATATCAAAAATGAAGAATTAATGACGGGAACCTGCTTCAGAGTTTTAACTTTTACAGTGGTTCCTTGTGTTTGCAGAGACTATAAATCCAAGATGAAATGCTACCTGAGTTGTGAAAGTATTATTACTACATACAATACATTAACAATTCTCGCTTAAATTTTCTTAAATCAAAGTAAAATCTGGATCAGTTTCCTCCACGTACAGTTTGCAGCAACTTAATGACTACACTGTTGTCCACAAACCAAATAATATTATATTCTACGATATTACCAGTCCTCCAACAAACAAACCTAGTCACAATTTCTGTTCTCAGTCTAAAACTGCTCTTCAGTATTGGAAGGTGAAAATTGAACTTAGCCTTTAACCTTTGCCCACAATAGATTCAAGCCACCTAGGCAGTGCAAAACAACCTACCCTTAAGTAGTAAAAAAATAACCAAAAGGAACACCGTGAATTCTAGGGTTTTCTGAGTTGGATATAAGGGAACAGAAAATACTATCATTAAACCTCTATTAGAAGAGAAATCAAGAAAAGACTGGTCATAAACATCTCACAGTATACTTGGTGATGGTGCATAAAAAGTGGCAATGTGTGTTGTTGATGCTAACTAGTTGCAAACCTACTTATATTGACATTTAGATTAGCCAATAAATCTCTCACAATGCGAATAATAAAGCTACTACCATATGTGCATAATCAATGAGAACTACCCCCGTCAGAGAGTTCATAAAGCCAGACAGTCATAAATCAGAGGAAATTAATGCAAAAATCAACAGAAACTCTACTAAAAAGAAAAACCAACTACAGAGAAAGTAGAAGACAACTGAAAATTATTTCAAACTTATTTCAGGACAAAAATCTTCTACCTAGCATTTTGTTATGCTGAAAAATAAAAAACATCTACATTTCATGCATACATCGAATTGATTGAAAAGAAAATTGCATCATAGATGTAAATCACCAGTGAATCTCCATTTTAACAACAAAACAGTTCATTCACCTCACAGATAGCAGCAAACATGATTTAAACAGATATTTCTAAAAGGAGTCAAACTGCGCAGCTCACCAAATGCAGAAGTAATAGCCGTAGAAACTGCCGGCGTTGATGACTTATTCGCGAAGGAAAACCCAGTCCCAAGAGAAACATCGGATGCCGTGCTTCCTACGCCAAATCCTGTAAAAGATGATCCTCCACTGGCAGAAGATGCTGCACCAGTAGAAGCAGCAGAAACCGCCAAAGCACTAGTGGTGGCAGAAGATGCAGTAGTAGCACCAAAGGCAGGCGCAGAGGATGAAAGGGGTGTGCCACCAGTAGCCACGGTAGATGCAGTGGTGGTTGTCACAGTGGAGAACAGTGGCGCCGAAAAAGAACCCGATGGTTTTGATGCGGATGCGCTAGAAGCAGCCGAAGAAGCTGAAGAAGAAGCCGTAGCTGAAGCAGCATTGGCGAACCCAAAAGAGGGTAAGGAGAGTCCCGAAGAGCTAGACGACACCGTTGTAGTAGTAGCTGGAGCAGACGGCTTTGCAAACGCTGGGAACGTCGTTGATGTGGAGGTCGAAGAGGGCCCAGTGGCAAACGCACCCGAGAACAAAGGAGAGCTACTTGCAGAGGTTGAGGAAGCTGAAGAAGCTGCCAATGCTCCAAACGGCGTCGTTGCAGCCGAGGATGATCCTCCGAACAGCGGTGAGGCAGAAGAAGATGCTCCAAAAGCTGTCGTTGAGGCAGAGGAAGTACTACAACCGAACGGCGTCCTAGCAGAAGCTGTTGCGCCAAATGAAGAAGCTGTTCCTCCGAACAATGATGCAGAGGACGCTCCACCAAACGACGAAGCAGAAGATGCTCCAAACGACGTCGTCGGAGCTGGGGATGCTGCACCAAACTGCGTTGTCGAAGTTGTGGAAGCTGCTCCTAACGGCGTCGTTGAAGCAGAGGACGCTACATCAAATAGCGTTGTTGAAGCTGAGGACCCTACACTAAATGGAGTTGTCGAAGCTGAGGACCCTACACCAAATGGAGCCGTTGAAACTGAGGAGGCTGCACCAAACAATGTCGTTGATGCAGATGACGCTCCTCCAAATCGCGTCGTGGAAGCTGAGGGCGTTCCACCAAACGCCGGAGTCGAAGCTGATGGCGTTCCACCAAACGCCGGAGTCGAAGCTGAGAGCGTTCCACCAAACGCCGGAGTCGAAGCTGAGGGCGTTCCACCAAACGCCGGAGTCGAAGCTGACGGCGTGCCACCAAACGCTGTCGTTGATGCTGAGGTCATTCCACCAAACGGAGTCGTTGGAGCAGGGGAGGCTGCGCCAAACAGAGATGTTGAAGCCGAGGAAGCTGCTCCAAACGGCGTCGTGGCAGCGGACGTTCCTCCAAAAGGCGACGCAGCAGAGGAAGGAGCCCCAAACAGCGAAGTAGTGGAAGAGGAAGCTGCGCCAAACGGCGCCGTCATTGTGGAAGAGGAAGAAGCCCCGAACGGCGTCGTCGCGGAGGAGGAGGAGAACAAGGGTGAGGCAGAGCTAGCAGCGCCGAAAATTGAAGAAGCGTTGGGAGTAGCGGAGGAAGAGGAAGCGAAGGAGAAAGATGGAAGGGATGGTGAAGAAGAGGAGGCGGAGGTAGGGTTTGTGGCGGAGGAGAAGGGAGAAGAGGATCCGAAAGAGAAAGCGGAGGTGGAGGAAGAGCCAAATGAAAATGGGGAAGAGGAAGAAGAAGAAGAAGAAGGGTTTGTGAAGGAAAAGGAAGAGGAAGATTGAGTTGAGGAAGAGGAGGAAGAAGATCCGAAGGGAAAACCCGACATTGTTGCGCGCTCAGCTTTGTCCGATTGGAGTGAGGAGCGTCTTCCGCTTTTTCAGAAAAAGGGGTTTTCGATTTGTATCGTTAGGTTTTTCGGGGTTTTGCTCCACTGCACTTAGGCTCAAATTTCAAATAAACTTTTCTTTCTTTTGCCAAATACTTCACTGTTCACTCACTCTTCACAAAGACTTTCTGTATTTTTAATATCCTGTTTTTTTTTTTTATTTATTGAAATAACCTATCTTTCAATTCATTTTCAAAAGTGTACTATTTCGGTGTAAGATCGGTCAAAACCCATTCCAAATCGTTCAACCTTAAGTCGATTTGATCATAAAACTCAGTTTGTAAAAAATTATAGATGAAAATTCACTGAAATTTGATCAATTAATTTTTTTTAAATCTGTTTTGATTTGATTTTAAATGTTTTGAATTTTTTTCAATATTTTATTTTAAATTAAAATGTTATAATATTGATATTTTATGTTAATTTAAGTATTAATTTTTTAATAAATACAAATGTTTTAATATTTGTAATTATTTAATTATTTAATTTCCAATTAATAAGTATATATGTTTTAATATTGTTAATTACTTGAGTAATTAATTTTTCATCAATAAATATAAATATTTTAATATTAAATTAATTTAATTTCTGTTAGGGTTTTAATTTAAATAATAGAAGAAAAAAATATGTTTTGAAATTTAATTAAATTTTATTTAAAAAAAAAACCACTATTGAAGTATTGATAAAATTCATATTTAATTTTTTTAATTATTTAAATTCAACAAAAATAATGTTGTGATTTTTTTATATAAAATTACCTTGATGATATATTATTCTAGAAAAATAAGTCATTAAATATATTAATATTATTATTTAAAATATGTATCAGAAAATAATGTTTTAAATTATTTATATAATCATTAAAATAATAATAATAATAATAATCCTTATATTTAATAGAGTTCTTAGAATTTTATAATAAAATATTAAATATTAATTTGACATTATAAAAAAGTTGCTTTAAAATATTGTTATTATATTTAAGTTGCATAAATAATTATTTAGTATACAAAATAATAAAATATAAGGCTAATTAATTATTTTATTCAAATTTAAGAGAAATAAATAAAACTGAAATAACATAAACATAATTCATAAATTTGGAGAAAATTAAAATTAAAAATGTGATTGAGATCATATTTGAAGTAAAATAAATGTGGATTTTCTTATCCGGAATATGGTAATATGTGTATTATTTTATATGATAAAAAAGTATGGGTTTCTTAGTTTCCACTTTTCAATCAAAGATGAGTATCTAATTTTTGCAACCTCACTAAAATTAGAATCTCCAATAAATTTTCAATTTTGGCGTCACGTAAAGGCATAGAATAATAATATGATTGAATTTGTATCACTTGCAAGTAAACTGAAAAAGTTAAAAATGAATAATATTATTTTTAAATATTAGTAAGGGTCATTATTCTTTACTGTACAAAGAGGTTCATCCAATATGTGAAGTGTTGTTCCCTAGTGTATACACTAGAAGCTAGCATTGTTGAAGAACAAATGTAAGTTATCAAGGAATACAATAGATGAAGAGTATATATGTTTTTTATGTAATATGAATTAATGTATGAATTGCGTATATGGGATTAAGAAATTTACAAAATATTGTAATGAATTTATTTTATATTAATAGAATAAATTATTTTACATCAATATATGTGATTAACTTTACATCAAAGTGTCACAAATTAATTTACTTTCCCTTAGTGTATTAGAAATTAATTATTTTTTATTAGTGTGTCATTTATTTTATGTCAGACCATTAAAAAACAATTTATTTTGTGCTAATGTGTTGGAAATCAATTGTTTTACATTTAGGAATCAATTATTTTACGTTAATGTATTATTTACTTTATTTTGGGACATTAGGAATGAATTTACTTTATGTTAATGTGTTAAGAATCAATTGTTATATATCATGTTGTTTTGCATCAGGTTGACTTTGACTTTAACATAAGTGTGTTAAGAATCAATTATTTTACGTCACTAAGTCATGAATTAATTATTTTAAGTTAGTGTGTAATTTACTTTAAGTCATTATGACAAGAATCAATTTAAATTACAATAGTACATCAAGAATCAATTCATTTATGTTAGTGTATCATTTACTTTATGTCAAGACATAAGAATCAAATTATTTTTGTGTTAACACTTTTGGAATTGATTATTTTAGTCAAGGTGTCATTGGCCTTTATATTAGTGCGTCAGAGAATTAATTTTTTTATATTAGTATAGCAAAAATCAATTGCTATATGTCAATGTGTCATTTACCTAATATTAGGGAATCAAAAAATAATTTATTATATGTTAGTGTCTCAGAAATCAATTATTTTATGTTTAGGTGTCATTGAGTTTAATGTTGGTCTGTCAAGAGAGTCAATTGTTTTATGCAAATATGTTAGAAATTAATTTTTTCACATTATTGTGTCATTTACTTTATGGTAAGGGTTAATAATCAATTTATTGTATGTTCTTGCATCAAGAATAAATTTTTATAAATCTCAAATCAACTACTTTATGTTAGAATGCTATTGACTCTAACATAAGTGTATCAAGAATCCATTATTTTAGGTTAGTAAATTAGGAATCAATTATTTTACATCAATATGTCATTTATTTAGTGTCACGATGTGAGGAATTAATTTACTTTACATTAATGCATTAAGAATATATTATTTTGTGTCAGGATGTCATTGACTTGAATGTATGTGTGTCAAGAAACAATTGTTTTACTTCAATGTATGTGTCTCATTGGGCTAAGAATCAATCTACTTTACTTCAATGTGTCCGGAATCAATTGTTTTATATTAGAGTGTTGTTGACTTTAAGGTCAATACATCAAGAATAAATTATTTTACATTATGTCACAATCACTTAATTTACATTAGCGAAACAAAAATCAATTAAAGGTATTCTCTTTTACAATTCTACTACTAAAGTGAAAGTATTTTTGTTTGCAATACCGCATGTACAAAGTTATGCTTACTAACACTACATTGTTCTTCATTTCACAAAATGTCTTCCTCTTATTTTCATGTCTTGGTCTTCTACAATATTGAGACCACCAAAACAATTTAAGAGAATACAATTTGTGTCAATACCCAATTTCGTCCTGATTGTTAAATTTCATTTCAAAGGAAAATACATAAGAAAGGGTTTATAATTACACCTCGAAATAAAAAATACAACCATTTAGTAAACTTTAATTTTGTGTTTATTTTCTCTTATTTTCAAAACAAAAAAATAATAAGTATACACTTTAGTTTTACTTTATGTTTTTTTTTTACCTTTTATTTTCATTTTCTTTAAAAAAATAAATAATAATAAAAAAAGAAAAAGTAATTTTACTTCGTTTTGTTTTAATAATAAGAATTTTTTTTTTTACAATATGTATTGATTAGGTGCACTAGAGTAACTTTCTCCTTTCTTCTTTATTTTTGGGTCGTCCCTCTTTTCTTTTGGGTTGCATCCCTTTGGGCTACCCTTCACTCTTCACACTTCACTCTTCACACCATCAGTTTTTATATAGGCATTTCCCGAATCTCAAAGATCTTCTCTGTACACTACTTCTCTCTCTGCAGTGCTTTCCCCCTACAGCCTCTATTATGCTTCCGTAGCCAGAACTACCCTTTTCTAACAAGAATTTCCCTTGCCAGGCCTCTTGCTACAGCCAACATCACCTATTCTTAACAAAATTGTTTTGTTTCCTGCAAAACGTCTAGCCAAGTCAACTCTCCAACTAATGGTCCGTGGCTGATTTAGAGATTCATAGGAGCAGGGATTTTGGTTTTTGTCTTGGTTCCCTTTATCCCATAAAGACTGTCTTTCCTGCTCTGAGGGAAGGGGGATATTGCTTCTCATTCTGGCTCCTCCCCGGGGACACACACAAAAAACGCAGCTCTTATAACAATACGTTTTGAGCCTTTCATTAAGAAAAAAAAACAAGAACTCATCTTGAGTTCCCACAAAAAAAACAACAACAAGCTCTCCTCTCCACCAACAATTCTCGCATTTTTTAAAAAAAAGGAAAACTCTTGAGAAAGGTAGAATTAGAAGAAGAAAGAACAACGGAAGAAAGGAAGAGTTCAAAAGGAAGGTTCATTATTTGCTTACCCTGTTTTTCTGTTTCACCATTTTGTGCTCAGAATACTATAGTAAACGTACATATGCTTTCAAATGCTTTCAATGTGATACTTCTCTACACCTGCATTCATCGTCATTCATCAAAGTAAAAAACAACAAATGCTATGATAAAATTTAAACATAGAAATGGTGTTTAAAACTGGAAAATTACAAAGTTTTGATGCCTCAGCCATTATTCCCAAGCTATTATGCTACCCAACCTGTCAAGATATAAAAAAAATCTCTCTCAAATTCTCCAACGACATTAACATAACCATGACAAGAGCCTCAAATCCTCACTGTCTTCACCACAATAACCACCAATCATCCCCCAAGCCTTTCACAATAAAGCTCTAGTTGTTTTCTTCTTCAAACAGCAGCTCCTCGCCAACCCTTTCTTCTTCCCTGCCACCTAGTTAGCAAACCAGAACCTTTGAGAAACCACCCAAGCCACCCTAAGTCTCAACGTCTTTCATTCCCCTTCTCACCGCATCCCGACCTCTCAATTACCGCCGCCGCCGACGCCTCCGCCACAAACCTTTGCTCGTGAGGCACCATGACGCATCCAGCACCTTCCCCAGAACCAAGCTCGATCCCAAACCGCCCTTTACCATCAACTCCAGCCGTCGTCTTCTCCAACCTCGACCGTCGCCAGAACCATGCCGCCGCTCCTCCCTCAAAACTGCTCTTCAATCATGCCTCTTCCCCATAACCGCCTAGATCATGTTCTTCCCTTCCCTTGCAACCTCTCATTATTCTCAAATGGCATTTCACTTTGATCCATGTGCAGCTGCAGCACCACGGCCCTTCTTCGTAAGTTTGGAACCCTAATTTAGGGTAAAGTGAAGTAAGTAGCATGGCGTTGGGTTTGGCCCATTTTAGTCTCATGATAGCATTGAAAAAAAGCATAAAAGAGAAATATAGGACTGCTGCATTTTTATTTTTTTTTTCTTCCTAGTTTAGTCTATTAAACAAAGGTAAAGAGAAATAGAATTAAATAAAATAAAAAAAAGGTGTAAAAGTGATTGAGTGAAGCATTGGAGAGCGCGTAGCAACTTAGGCTTTGGGTTCTTGTTGGCTAACGTGGAATTGTATCACAAATGAATGATTGAATTGAAAAAAAAAGACAAAAGGGGCAGCGTTGATGCAATTAGTCTAGGCTTGGCTTTTTT
>Ga0209489_106149_pt1 | contig 19670 bp, 9 predicted proteins | sample SiratrowhiteBW_FD_187527 | JGI IMG/M metagenome (GOLD analysis project Ga0209489, IMG submission 187527) | Root nodule microbial communities of legume samples collected from California, USA - Siratro white BW (SPAdes) (version 2) | ecosystem: Host-associated > Plants > Roots > Nodule | place: USA...
TATATATATGAGACCTGTACTAATTACTTGCAATAATTGTTAACAGAAATGTTACAAACAATTTTGGTTCTATAATGCATGTTTAGTTTCACAACAATTTATGTTCTATACCAGTTAATGCAATCATGGATTTAAGGAATTGGGGCCTCATATATAAACTATGTTTGAAGTATAAATTTACTACCGTTTTGTTTCAAGTTATTAGGTTTGTATATTTAGAAATAACATTTCCATAAATATTACAAGTACAATGTTATTTTTAGTTATGTCTAAAAATTTGTTTGATTAACTTTAAATACTTCTAAGATGACGTTTGTTTGTGATGAAAATAAAATTGATTTTTATTCTAGAATTAGAGTTATATAATTAATAAGGTAGTTGGGAAATTCTGTAATATATGTCTAAAGTTAATAAGGTACATAGAAATGGGAATGTTCAATTAATTAGGAGTCTAGAATATTTCTATGAGTACTATAAATAGAGCTACTCATTTGCCATTTGTATCAAGCCATTTTGAGAAGTAAAAGTCCTCCAAAGTTTATTTCTTCTTCTCTTGAATCTCCTTCTGCCCTTTGGTTATTTAGTCTTGTGCCAGCAGACTTTCTCCTTTTTTTTTCTGTTCTTTTATAGTTTACATGGTATCAGAGCCATAAGGGCTCTAGTATCGCGTGTCAAGATTCCTTGGTGGAAAAATAAACCGATACCTCAGAAATAGATTCAAGTGGTCATAGTGGACTTAGTATTGAGGTATTAAATCAGTCCAACTACAGGGTATAGGAGGACTTGTATGGAGTCTTATCTCGTTGGTGAAGATTTGTGGGATGTTGTTGATGGGAATAATACAACTTCTCCTATAAACGAGTCAGGAAACGTCAATGCATTCAAAAGATGGAAGCAATTGAATGCAAAGGCGGAGTTCGTGTTGAAGCAATCGATTTCTCATAGCTTCTTCGATCACATCATGTGGTGCAAAAGCCCAAGAAATTTGGCAGACTCTTGACAGACTCTTTAAAGAGAAGGATGAAGCACGACTTCAAATCTTGGAGAATGAGCTCGTCAACACCACACAGGGCAATCTTTCTATTTCTGATTATTTTCTTAATATTAAAAATCTTTGTTCGGAGATTTCTTTGTTAAATCCAGAAGAAGCAATTTCCGAAGCTCAAATAAGGAGAATTATTATTCGAGGATTAAAGGCGGAGTACATTCCGTATGTCACATCGATACAAGAATGGGTTCAACAACCATCCTTAGAGGAGTTCGAAAATTTGTTATCCTCTCAAGAGTCACTAGCAAAGCAAATGACTAATGTCTCAATAAAAGAAGGGAAGAAGTCTTTCAAGAGTAAAGAAAATCAAGATAGTCTGACCTCTCGTCCACATAGCCAAAACAACTCGAGCCCATGTGGAATTAGTGGTGAGTCTTCTAAGAAGATTTTCAAATGTTATCAGTGTGGCAAAATTGGGCATATCAAAAGGTTTTGCCGAGCTAAATTACTGAGAGTAATGTAGCTGATAAGATTGTGGAGGAAGAAGACCGGGGGAAGTGCTTTGAGGTAGAAACAAAATATGTTGATGCCTTTGAAAATGACTGGATGGTGGATTATAGTTGTGATCATTATCTAAGGGAAGATCAATCCAAGCTTTCTAACCCCTGAAAGTATGATGGGAATGAAGCCAGATTCACGGCCAATACTGTAACGGTGGGTGTATCGTCACCGGCCATAAAGCAGTGTCCCTGTAACGATGGTTGTATCGTCACCGGCCATAAAAGCAGTGTCTCCAACAACTACACCGGCCATAAAAGCAGTGTCTCCAACCACTACACCGGCCATAAAAGCAGTGTCTCCAAGGACTACACCGGCCATAAAAGCAATGTCTCCAAGGACTACACCGGCCATAAAAGCAGTGTCTCCAATGACTACACCGACCACAAAAGCAGTGTCTCCAACGACTACACCGGCCATATCCAACGACTACACCAGCCATAAAAGCAGTGTCTCCAACTAATGCACCGGCCATAAAAGCAGTTACACCGGCCATAAAAGCAATACTACACAGCAGTTGTCTAGCCATAAAAGTAGTGTCTCCAACGACTTCTGACGATGAACAGGTACTATCCTCGAACTCATCTCTAATTGTTAAAAATAATAATTCAATGCAACACACAAGGAGTTTCACAAAGTCTTTTTCCAAGACTTAGACTCAGGGTAAATATCCAAAAAATCAATTTAAGGGAAGTGTTGAAAATAAAGTTGATTTTTGTTCTAGAGTTGTTTATAATTAATAAGGTAGTTGGGATAATTTTACAATATTATAGAGATATCTAAAGTTAGTAGGGTAGTTGGGTAGTCTACAATTAATAGGATAATTGAAAATGTTCAAATTAATTAGGAGTTTTCCATGAGTACTATACACGAGCTAGTCATTTGTATCAAGTCATTTTGAGAAGTAAAAGTCCTTCAAAGTTTCTTTCCTCTTTTCTTGAATCATTCTCCTTTATTTTTCTTTATTTTTGAGTTATTCTTCTTTGATTGTATTCTTCGTACCTTTAATTATTCGGTTATGCACAAACATTTTGCAGCCTTAACAGTCATTCTCTAAAAGAGTATTATATCTACAATATTATTTCCATATGCCTATATTATATCTACAATATTATTTCCATATGCCTGTTTGGTAGGTATATAGTAACTTTAGAAAAAAAATTATTAAACTGAAAAGGAAAAGATTTAATTATTTTTTATTTTATAAATTCATTAAAAGATGTAACTAATTTTTTTAAAGTTCAGTTATATTTCTCATTTTTGAGAAAGACAATTAGGTGGCCTTTCAATTTGGCATGTAACTTTTGATGGTGTTACTTTTCAGCAAGGTAAAAACAAATATGGTAAGTGAATAATAAATTGTGATGATGAAGCAATTTATATGGCAAATCAATTGTAAATTACAAGATGGCTCAACTGAAATTTGAACTTGAGGGGATACAAATTGTTGTTTGTGAATACAGTGGGTGGTAGATGGTACATACAAGATCCAACCATATCTAGATTCATTCTTTAAATCACAACACAATTTGTCCTCTATCAAGAACTATGGGTACCTAATGTTGCAAACCCTAAACCTAAACCTAATGTTGCTATAAACTCACGAAACTTTAACCACATAAAATCTGATTCTGACCCTCACCACAACCAAGATAAGCTACATGGTAAGATCATATCCACCTCAAATTTTAAAGACTAAAAATAGAAGTAAAAAAAATAATTGGTTTTACTATGTAACTATATTTTGTGCGTATCTTACGAGAGAAAGAGAGAAAGGCTGCACACTAATTCTAAATGTGTGGAGAATACTTATTAAGGAGCATAAGAACATACTTGGGTTGGACCTTAGTAATATGAATCTTAGCCGATTTAGTGAAGCGAATTTCTTTTAGGGCTCCATAATTTACTTTGGCACACCTATAAGCATGAAAATTCTCACTTTATTTCTTTAATTTATAAAGAAATAATTTTTGAACAGTGTAATTTGAAAGTTATTTTTTTATTTTAGAATTGTGTGATCTAAAACTGTTTTTAACTTTTAGATTATGAAATCTGAAAACTATTTTAATTTTTAAATTGTATAATTCAAAAATATTTTTTATTTTTAGATCATGTAATTTGAATATTTTTTTTAACTTATGAATTGTGTAATTCAAAATTTACTTTTAATTTTGATTTTCAAATTCTACAATTCGAATTGTTTTTTTAACTTATGAATTATGTAATTCAAAATTTACTTTTAATTTTCGAATTATGTAATCTAAAGGTTTTTTTTTTTTTTTTTTTACAAATTAGACAGTTTAAAAGTTATTTCTTTTTACATGAAAATCACTTTTTATATGAAAAAATCTTTCAAAAAGATTGTATCAGGATTATACAATTCTAAACATTTTCTTCCTTGATTTTATCTATGACACAAGATAAAAAAAAAAAAAAAAAAAAAAAAAAAAAGGTGGTACCGATAAAGAGAGAAAAACAGCATAAAATGGGGTGCACAGCTTTACTGAATTAACATATGAAAAAGCCAGAGCAACAAACTGGTATACGCCTCACGGAGGATGTTTGATTGTTTCGTGTTCACCAAGTTGATATTATAATTATAGAAATATCACTTCACTTTTTTTTCATCATTTTCTTAAAAAAATTTGTAAAACATGAATCTGACGACACACTTTAATATAATGAACATATATCTAGTAAAACTTTGGCTTTTGTAAGAAATAAGATTTTAATTTTGATCATTTATGTTGTAGTTATATGACTCATGTACACAATTCTGATATTCCCAAAATGAGACGTGCTGAAAATGATTAGAAAAGGTATACGTTCTTTAGTAATGATTAAGTCAGAAGAAGAGATTTTTGGAGAAAGGGGGTTCTTAACCGAAGAGAAGTGTGGGGCTGAGTGTTGGAGGAAGTGAAAGTGGAAAATAAGATTTATGCCTCTCGAAACATGTAACATAGATACTTATATATAGTACGGCACGGACAAACCAATACGTATAAACATGTAATTTTCAAAATATAAGAACATAGATTATATAAATTGATAATCAAGATTTAAAAAAATATCTTATTTTAAATTAGACACTTCACCATACATGTTAATATTATATTCCATACCAATACGTTTCAGATACAGAACACAACATTTAAAAAAAAATGTTCCAATTTCATAGCTCTATACACTATTGTCAAACAACCCCCAAATGACACACCACTTCATGCATTTCTGCACTAAAACATAGTCATGACCATTAAGCTCGCAAAACCTCACTAATTCAGGCATCAATATTTACTTAATATTTTTTATTTAAATTATTTTTTAAAAATATACTTTATATAAAAATAAAAATATATTTATTTATGAAATTAATAATGAGATATTATTAATTCTCTTTCTATGTAATATATATACATATATATATATATATATATAATAAATTATAACCTCCTCTATTAACAAATATCTTATACTTTTAATTTATAATTTCAAAATTTTGAATTTTGAGAGTGGTATCAAAATAAATTATTAGCGTCACTATTCTATATGGCAAATGTTATAATCTATATGTTATAAGAATGCAAAATTATATAAAGAAAATAGATTTATGGAAAGTTGCAGATGAAGATTATATAATTGATCTGCTGCTTGAAAATCCCATCATAGCCTAAATCAAAATGTAAATGGAGAAAAAAAAAACAAAAACTGCAAAGACGAAATCATGTTTGTTTGCTGTGTTTCACAAATAATCATCACCATAATCATGACTCTAAAATTGCCAAAGAAATTTAAGATTATTTGAAAGGAGAATGTGGAGGAAACCATAATTAAGATTTGAGGTGTGAAAGTGTTAAATTTGATAAGAGAGTTTGCTATAAAGGATGAATGAGTTTGAGGTAATTAATGAATACTCAAATAAATTATTGGATATTACTAACAAGATAAAATTATTGGATAATGAGTTTCCTGATTATAGACTAGTTGAGAACATTTTGGTAATCATACCAAAGAGAGATACACATCTATTATTTCATTGAAAAACATAAAAGATCTATCTACAACTAATTTGACATAAGTGATACATGTCTTACAAGTATAAGAGCAATAAAGATTAGTGAGAGAAGATTGTGTTGTTGAAGGTATTTTACTTCATACTATTGGAAGTACTTTTGAATTCAAGAATAACAAAAGGACCAAAGATAACCAAAACAACAACATACATGTTTTTCCATCTTATACCTATTGTAAGAAAAATAATCACCAACACAACAAGTGTTAGTAGAGGCTAGATGTAAAATATCACAAATATGGTCAATTGAGACATATAGAAAAGATATGCAAATCTTAACATGTTCAATAAGTTGTCAAAATTGTATAAGACAAATTAGAAGATAAACTACTTCTTGCAACATCATGTTTACAAGCAACAAATCTATGAAAAGTTGACTTGTGTATAGTGGTTGTCCATACCATATGATTCATGATTAAGAACTTTTCAAAAGAGTTGAACAAAAACATGATATTTATGAAGAATTGAAAATGAAGAAATAACAATTAAAATTCATTTAAGTGTCAAATTAATTTTTGATGTCTTATATGTTTCTAAGATTAATCAAGATTTGTTAAGTATCACTTAACTGTTAAAGAAATGTTATAAAGTGTCTTTTGAAAACACACTTTGTGTGATTAAAGATGTAAATAACCTAGAAGTATCAAAAATTCACTTGAAAAACAAAAGTTTTGCTTTAGATTTGATGAGAGAGGTCATACATGAAAGAGATATAAAAAAAAAAATTAAAATCAAAAGAAGATGGATATTTCTTGAAAAAGTTTGATGTCAAAGTGAAGAAAATATATAAATGATCATATTTTAATATCTATAAAAGGTCCATTGTCATTACCATGAAATCTACAGTAAACAAAGATATGACGGATAAATGAAAAAATACAATGAAGTGTGTCAAATTGAATAAAAATGTTATCCCATAGAAGAAAGAGAAAGACAAGAGTTACAAATAAAAAAGGAGGAAGAAATCAAGTGTTAAGAGTGCGTTTGTATGAGGATGAATTTAAGAGAGTATAAAAGAATGAATTTGAGTTAAAAGTAAGTAAAAATATTTGGGTTTATATGAAGAAAAAGATGATAAGAAATGAAGGAAACTATAATAAAAGAGATCGACTTTCCTTACAAATCTTCACAAGAATGTCAAGAAAATCTAACATAAAATATTTGCCTTGTTTTATATTTTTAATTAATTTTTTATTTTTTGATTTGCACTTTTTGATTGTACATCTTTCTGTGCAAATCCACCTTCATAACTAAACCTAAAATAAGGATAATCAAATTTAAAATTCAAATACAGTCTTCAAAGAAAAATATTGACAACTTTTGTTTAATATTTTTTTTATTTAAATTAATTTTTAGGAAATATTTTTATTTCTAGAAATGTCTTTTGCAAATTTCTCCTCAATTTTTTAATATACTCATTTTATTAAAATCTTGGATGATTTCTCTTAGAAGTGGACCAATTATCTCAAACTCCAAGAAAAAAATTCATACTTTAATGTATGACTTTGCTTTATTTTTTGGTTTGGATGGTAGGAAGCTTCTTGGTTGAATCTTGGAAGGTTTCTTAGATATTTATACTTTGAGTTTTACATAAGCTCCAAGTTAGAAAAGATCTCAATAACTGATTGAATTTTGATCATAGAAGGTGATATTTGTTGAGGTTAACTTCTCTTGTAAGCTAACTAATATTATAATTTATTAAAATACTACAAATTAGAAAAAAATTGCATTTTTCAAATTCATGAAATAAGAGATAAATAATTATAATACTTTGTTATCTGTAACCTCTCAAAATAAAAATAAGAAAGAAATAAGTTGTTTACTTCTCATAAGCACTCAAGATTTTTCACACATAAATTTTCTTTCCAAAATAAGAGCATATACAAAATGACCAATTGCACTCCTTATATACGAGACACAAGGGAAGAGAGGAGGATCAAACACTCTTCCTCTCATGAATGTAACAAAATATTTAAAAATTTTATCTTATTCTTTTTAGCTAACCTTATATCCAAAGGGTTTATTAAATGAAAGTTTCTTTAAAAGTTTTCTAACTTTGTAAAGTTCTTCTTTTGCCTTCTTGTCTCTATCTTCATCCATAGTTTGAAGTTTTTGCTCTCTTTTTTTCTTTCCATGATCACATCATCCTCCATATTTTCTTTTAAGAAAAATGATAAATTAAAAGAACCTAATTAAAAAAGAAATAGCGACGGGAAACATTGATTGTGTTTGATATTTTTCTTATAGTGATGGAACACATAATAAAGACCAAGTGACGACAGAAAATGTTTGTAGTGATAGAAATTGATTGAGATATTGAGAAATCAAACCTAGATAGCAAAGGATTTATACCAATAGAAATTACTTGTTTGTTTAACACTTGTAGTCAAAAGACTTAGAAATAGTTCCTAAACTTTGACATCATGTGATGAGAACTTTGGAAGGTTGCTTTAAGAAGTGGACCAACTATATTAAGCTCTAACGGAAGAATCCATGTTTTAATCTACAAGTTTATTTTATGTTTTAGTTTAGATTGTTGGAAGCTTCTTGATTGCTTCTTAGTTGAATCTTGATTGAATTTTGATAGTGGAAGGTGAACCTTCTTAAGATTAATCTCTTTTGGAAGCTAAGCAATATTATAACACAAGAATGTTTAATAATTTGAAAAACAAAAACCTTGTGCCAGACTCCATAATAAGCATATATGGCGAGTTTTACTTTCCATATTACAAACTCATAATACCAATAATTATTTTCCTATATTTCATCATTCGGATCAAAATAACAATTGATTATCAATATTATTAGAAAAATCCAAGTCTTACATTAGTTAGAGTCTAAAATGATTATATAAGTAAAATAATTTTTTTTGTGAAAAAAATATAATAAATGTCAGCCAATAAAGTCAGTTTTGTGGTTAAGTTAGAGCTGAATTCATTCTAGGCAAATTTTTCCTGCACCTCGTGTATTCCTCCTGCACTTTATACTTTCGAAAATACTAAAAATGTCCTTTAAAAATTTTCAATTTCAAAATGTGAAATTAAGAGATTTTTCAGATTAATTTGTAATTATTTATATTTTAGATTATATAATCGTATTTCAAATTATACAATTTAAATTAAAAAAATTAATCATAATGGTCGGCGCATTGGTCCAAATTGTGCATTTTCGATACGGAGGTTGTGGATTTACGGCTTCTTCCTGCACTTTGGTATCTTCTTCTTACACCTATATAGATTTTGAAAATTTCTAAACTAACCTTAAATAAAATATACAATGATCAAATTACCCTCATTTAATCTTTCGGATAAATTTATTGCAGAAGTCAAAAATAGACTTTGAGATTAGTTTGTTCTAGAATAGGATTTTATCTTCCGAAATGGTCATTTCAAAAGGTAAAATCTTATTTTCAAACATCCTAATCCGAAAACTTATTTTTAGCTTTTAGAATAAACTGTTACAGAATATAATTTTACTTTCTAGATTAGACTTTGTGTTTCAAAATACATTTTATCTTTCAAATTGACGATTCGGGAAGCTAAATTTCTGAATACGTTTGAAAGAGTCCAACTCAACAATGTATTAGTTTAATAAATTTAAAAATAATTCACTCATTTCCTTTCATAGTAACTATAATTTTAGTTACGAAGGAAGAATACCCTCCTCTTAAAATACAAAATAAAATTCAAAAGACAGTACATTAATTATTATTTTATATTTTTGTAAAAAGAAAAACTTAACCATAAATAATAGTTATAAGATAAAAAAGAGGGTCTTAATAGCGTTACAAACATAAATTGCGTAATTGAAGCTTCAGAGGCCATCATCGGACGGTGGTCCTTGTACGCGTGGATGGACCCGATCCAACGGATTGACATTTTGTCTTATATGAGTTGGACTCTTTCAAATGCATACAGAAAATTAGCTTAATCGATCCATCCGAAAGATAAAATGCATTCTGAAACACATTTCCTGTACCCTAATCAGAAAGGTAAAATTATATTTTGAAACAGTCTAATTCAAAAATTAAAAATTCCGAAATAAGATTTTAAATGAAATTCTGTTTCGGAAGATAAAATTCCATTCCAGAACAGCCTTATTCGAAAGCTTATTTTTGACTTCCAGAATAGACCAATCTAAAAGATCAAATGAGGGTAATTTATGAAGGTGGAGGAAGAAGCCGTGTGGATGTTGGTTCATGCATTCCATTGGGACATATAATAGTAATTGGAAATTAGTTATCCAATTGAAGCATGTTTTTGGTCGTCGCAGTGATTTCAGCAGTGGGAATTGGATGAAGCATATCATCAAACGATTAACATGCAAGTACTGTGACTGAGAACATAAAGATGAAGAGAATGAATAAAGTAGTTGACAACTTTAAAGCACACTAGCAGTAGCAGAAAAGAGACTACAGATCCAATATCAAAGGAACCATTACAGCATGTTCTACTAAATACTAATGAATTTCTGGAATTTAACTTAAAGTTCAACCAACGGAAAAATGCAGAGGTGTTGATGTCTGACCAAAATATACATCCTAGTTATCACCACTTTTAACCATTCAATTTGGTGATAAGTCCTTCAACTTTAAAACACGCAAACAAATCCTTCTTCAGCACCAATTGAGCTAAAATCAAGCATTATACGTTAATGATATTTGTTTATCTCTAAGATATAATGGGATGTTTGTTTATGATATCGATCTGTTTCCATATTTTTCTGTTATTTCTTTTTTAAATCTCTAATGTTTAAACGGGGAGATTAGTAATTGTACGTCACATCAAAGACAATTAATATACAAACTATTTTCTTTCAAGCTTAATACAAATAAGTCAGGTGATGAATGAGATTTAAAAAATTATCCTTTGACAATACTGTTTATAAATTACATTCATCTAACACTAGCATTATTTAATAAAATATTATATAACAATAACATAATAATTTATTTCAGTGTTAAATAGTTATATTTTCCTGGATGCGGTGTCAAAATATCAACACTCATGAGTTTTGTTGAATTAAAAGTCAAATTTTAGAAAATGATTGTTATTATGTGTACAACTAACACTGGATGTGATTATATATCATCATGTTTCTTAGAAAGTATACTTAAGATGGTCATATCTTAGTCAATTATCCAACATAACTCACTCATGTTGAGCATTAAACATTTTTAGTCAATTATTCAACATAACTCACTCATGTTGAGGATTAAACAGTTTCTAGTGTGAAAATGGAGAAGACCTATCAAATCTCACTATAATAGACTTTATACTATCCAACCTCACAAAATCAGCTTACATAAAATTTACACCCTCACTTGTATGATAAAATTTGACCGTATCTATGATCAAAGTGAGATCTCTAATAATGATATTATCTTATTATATCATTATCTTATTTTGTCATATCCTATCTATCAATCAGACCCTAAAGATTTTGACTTTCTAATCTGACTAAAATTAAGTAAAAATGATTCACTAGAACAATATAAAACAACCTGCCATTATATTTTGCTTTAGTTCCTTCAGATTTTTCAGAGTTTAAATAAAGGGTCATCATTGCAATTTCAGGGTTCATTTGTTTTACTTCTTCTATGGGTTTCTTCAAATTGGAATTTCCCAAAGGCAGTGGGTTCTGAACCGAATTTATATTTTAAGCAGAATTTAATAGTGTAGTTTATAGATTATCTTAGCTCATTTGGAATCTAATATTTCATAGAATTAGGGTTACCGATAGACAGAATATCAATGTAGTTCTTACAAATCAATATAAAAAAGGCATACTTTCAGTTTTTCCAAAACCTAGAACTCTTTTACAATTTCATTATAATTGTGCAGGCACTCTTGGTGAAATCTCTGGATTATCTATTTCATCTCTTCCTCTAATTCTTCAACATTTGACATCATATTTTAATGGAGTAGCCTAAATACCTAATAATGTTTATCTCAATATTCAATCACATGTTTTGCTTGAATTTTTCTTAAACGAGCTAAAAGCATGTATCAGATTTCAGAAGTACTACTCAAAACATCAAAATACAGCACCCTTATTGGATCTACATTCTCAGTTTCACGGTGTTTCAACATAAACATTCAATAATCCCAAGAGAATTGCAATAAAATTTGAAGACAAGGACTACAGTTTCCAGAAGGAAATTATCCACGCATGAAGCAAATCTATAATTTTCAATGAGAGTTTCCTCTGTTTTTCCAATTTCAAATAAAACTATATATACTTCTGCTAGAGTAGTGCAAAGGTGAAACAAGATTTAAGTAAAACTATAAAGCATCAAACCCAACAAAATTCTGAACAACTACTATCACGTAGTAGTGTCATCCTGGTTAAGTTTTATTCTTCATGCAAGTCAACAATTAGTTTAAGTTTAGGGTTAAAGCAAAAGGAAATTATAGAAATAGGTTATTTAGCTATAGGATAAATAAAGGGTTTGCCTAAGAGGAAAGAAATCCACTATGATACTGAATATAGTTCACCAAATTCACAATTTGTTGAAATTTCATTGAGAATCACAATTTATAGACCCCCGTATATTATCTAGAACTGACTAGATACTTATGTAACATAATTATTGACATCATAACTATTTTAATTACATAGACCCTTAATTATGAGATTGACTTTTGCAGAATTATCACTTATCAAATACAACAATGACTCTTGGGTAGCTAGTAGCTACAACCAAGGTTATCAGACTGGAGACTGGAGAGTTTACGTAGACTCGAGGAAGATTCATAAACTCGACTCGTAAACCCGACTTGTAAGAGTCTGTTTCATATAAAAATTCAAAAAAAAAAAAGAAATTTACGATACTAGTTACATAATATTAAAATAAGTAAAATCATTAAATACAGCATCAACAATATAATAATTAAATAACTACCAACATTGCAATTCCAATTTTACTATCTGCACAACCACTCCAAATAAAAAAAATGCAACCAAATAAAAATAAAGCTACTTTAAAAAAGCAACCCCCGTTACCCAACAAAACACAACCTCCACCCTCAGGGAAGCACAACCTCCATTGCCCTAACAAAATGCCCTAACAAAATGTAACTAGAGCCAGAGTACAACAACGACATGAGGTGACGTGATGATGACGGGAGGTGATGCGGCGACAACGATACAATGACGAGACAGCGAAGAGACGACGATGATGGGAGAACAACGACGATGACGATCCAAAACCAGAACCCTAAATCGAACACAAACACATCAGGTACATCGATACACTAAGCGCAACAACCCGTGTGCAGGTCGTTTTGGGTTTTTCTTCCACACTCGTCCACTCAACCTCTGACTCGCAAGTCTGTACCAAGTCTACCCAGAGTTCATCCAAGTCTGGTTCAAGTTTGCTAAAAAAATGAGTCTACACATAAGTTCACTCGTCACCCATAAGTAGACTCTTAAACTTGGACGGGTTTACGGGTTAACCATAGAGTTTGATAACCATGGCTACAGCATTTATATAATACAGATTTCTAAGACTCAACTACTAAAACAGTTACCTGATACATAAAGAAAGCTTCTACATTCTCCATCAGCTTGGATTTTGTATTTAAAATTTTAAAAGAATAGAAAACTGGATAAGGATATATGTTCTGAAAACATCTAGATGCAAAATCAAACCAAAGGTGAAAACAAAGAAAGAATTGAAAGTTAAGTACAGAACTCTAAAATAGAAGACAAACTTAATTTAACTTAAAAACCAACATGCTTCCATCTCAATTAGCACCAATCCAAATCTTCAAGATTTCACCTAACGTTGATGTCAGAGATTCAATCCTCTACTAGAACGCCTTTTCCCCATCCAACCCTAGTGCTTGTGCTTCCTACACAATCTACATATAGGAGGTGGCATTCCATGAACCAGATACTCAGCCTCCTTTACAACTGTTTGGTGTCATAAGATACATGATCATATGCACAAACCTAGTATTAACTCCTACTATTTTCCTACACAAAGTGGCACTAATCTAAAACTACAGAACAAAAAGAAATGAAGGAAATATTTTCTCCTCATTGATCCAAGTTTCTCAACTGCCTAGTCTCAAATGAAAATTGAGACTTCAAATGTGATCATAAAGCACAAACAATAGGTTCCTGTAAAGTGTTAGCAGCAAATACAAGTCAAAAGTTGTTACCCATATGCAAGCCTTGTTTAGATAAACTTTTTCCACAAGTTATTCTAAAGAGGAAAAGAAAATGAAACAAGTTTTTCTATAAACTAAAATCAACTTATGCATGACTAACGAGTTAAAAACCAAATTTAAGAGAAGATAACATGAGAAAGTTTCTAAACACCAATTATGTATAAACTAACTTTAGCTTCTGAAACAACTATTTCATTGTTTAGAAGTGCTTATGGAAAGGAAACCACATCCATGTCTTTGCACAGTCAAAACAGAAACAAATAAGTAATCATTATCCATCTAAAAACAAGAGCAGTAAACCAAGGAGGAACTATTACAAAAATCAACAAACTTATCATAAATAACGATTTGTGCTTGGATTGTCATCGCATGCATTATTTATTCTAAACTAACGAAGTATCAAATAAAATTCAATAACAACACTTAAATTAACCAAAGTCATCAAAGAGAAATCCAAAACTATTGGACTCCAACTAATTGTCATAGAACTTTAAACATCTCTTCTCCCTCTTCAACTCTCCTCTCACTACAAACTAATTGAAAGAAAGACACAATCACTCTTTCACTAAAATAAAAACTAGAGAAAAATAAGTTGATCAAGTTTAAAGGTTTTTTTTTTTTCTGTTGGGAATGAAAACCACTGAACCCTCACCTTCTAACTCTGTCTCCTCATGCGCTTCCTCAGCTTCTGGTACTTGTGCTTGTTCATCTTCCGCTTCCGCTTCTTCTTCACGCTGTCAGCCCACACGGTTCCAGAATCTTCTTCCACCCCATCTTCGACGGAGCGAAACCCACTTTCAAAAACGGGTTTTGGGAAAAACCCAAAAGGGAAACTGGGAAAGATCACAGTGGGGGCATCGAATTGCTGCGTTGCGGGGCTTGTGGGAGAGGGTTGAGGGTGACACTGTGAGGGGACAGTGAGAATAGGGCTTTGGAGTGGCGAAGAAGGGTTAACGGCAGTGATGAATTTGAAGGGTAGTGACGGTGGTTTTCGAAGCAGTTTCTGCAGCGCTGAAGCCATTGAAACGAAAGGAATTTGCCCAGTGAGAGAGATCTGTAACTGAACAAGTGTAGGTTTTTTGGTTATGATTTTCCAGGTTGAACCCTATTCCCTTTTCATTCTGGTAAGTTTATTTTATTTTTGCTTTATATATATATATTTTTTTTTTATAATTTTTTTCAAGGAGCAGAAGAAATGTAGAGTGAGAATACCAATTAGTTATATCTGCATTATTATAAATGAAGATACTGATAATTTTTGTACGTCAACTTTTAATTGGATAATTTTTATCTTTTAATAAATAAATATAATTTATAATTAATAAAATAAGAAATTGAATAATTTTTCTTTATTTTTGAAATAATTAAATAACAGTTATATAAATTTTTAATATTATTTATACAAAATTAAATATTTTTCAAATTATATTATTTTTCTATTTTTTTAATTATTTATAAAATTATATATTCTTTAAAAAGTTATATTATTTTAATGGATTTGTTTTCACTAATAATTCATAATATTTAAAGGAAGGCAAGCTTAAAGTTCAAAGATCATAAAATCAATTTATTTTTCTAAAATATATATATATATATATATATATATATATATATATATATATATATATATTGTAAATAGCTTGCTTTTTTTTATCTAAAACCAGCACAATATCTTTAGAATTAATATTTTTTCTGAAATATATTTTAAATGTGGACATGTTTTGCTTTAAATCTCCTATGATATTTTATAGAGATATGAATAGAATCTATTGAATCAATTTTGAAGAGAAAAAGAATCTTATTTTCTATGAATTCATTTTTGTGAGTTCACTGTCTATTCAATTTAATTTAAAATTTAAATTTAACTCGTTCGACTAAAATAGTATGAGTTGGATAAATTTTGAATTTTAGTCCTGTTTTTATTATCTTGACTCAAATAATTTTCAAAAAAATCATCTTTAATTAGAACAACGTAATCTAAGATTATTGCCTTTTTGAGAATTCAGTTTTCAAGTTTTATAATGCTTGTAAGAAAATTTACATGTCTTTTTATCATGGCACAACAGTAACTTATATTGCAAGTAGAGGTGTGTGTTTCGTTTTACATAACAAAAAAACAACTAAATCAAATTCAACAAAACCAACAATATTGTTCGTTCAGTTTTATTCTGTTACTTTTTTTTGTTAAATGGTATAGATTTTTCTTTTTAAAATTAGTTTAGAAAAACAGTTTAAAATCATTCCAAACGTTCCTAGACTCAATAGTGAAACTTAAAAAAAATATTTGGAGTAACAAAATACTTAAAACTATAGCATAAATATTGACTATTTTCTTAATGAATGGCTTCTTTAATATTAAAATCCTATTTCTACCATATTAATATACACTATTTCGATTTTCCACCAAAATATCCACATTAGCTACCGAATAAAATAAAAGAAGTTGTAATATCCTCAAATATTAAAACAGAATATAATTTTGTAATAACCATCAAATTTTTTTATCGAAAATATAACAAAAGAAATCTAATTAAAACAAGAAGAAGTGTAAATATGATTTGAAATCAGCTGTTTAAAAAATAAAAGTTAAAACGGGTTATAAATAATGGTTTTCTAATCAAAACAAATAAATGAATAAAATCTTAATCTAGATTTTTTTTTATTTTTCTGGGTTATATGCAATTTAGTTACTCATATTTTAAAATTTTCAATTTAATTTTGTTAGATTAAGATTGAACAATTTTTTATGGTTTTAGTTAGCGTAAACAAGATTAATTTATCACTTAAAAAAATCATTAGATTTAGAGGTTTTTATTTTTTATTGGTTTAACCTTATATTAGTTGAGATGACTTCGTTAGGTTGCTTTGTCTTGAAAATACGTCTTAGAGGATTGAGGGAAGAAGATATATATAAACTGCTTTAGTCTTAACTCTTAAGTAATGTGAGACTATTGAGTGTATCGAAACAAGTCCTCCAGTCCAGGGTTCAGGAAACAAATACCTCAAATTCATTGATATAACATCGCTAGAATCAATCATTACATTCGAGGTATTATTCCTTTTAGAGCTTGGAACTCACGGTTTTGTCTTGAAAAAGTGTCTATGAGGATTAAAGGAGAAAAAGTTTTATATTTATTACTATTAATTACATTATCATTACAAAATGAAAAAAATAATGTTGATTTGTGAAAAAAAATCTTAAATTTAAATTTAAAATAATATAAATGTAATATATTTTTTCTAATATAAATATATGTATTTATTTTTTTTAAGTATATAAATTTATAACATTATTATTGTTGAAACAATTTTAACACGCTAATTAATAATTAATAATTTGTCCTTAATAACAAATAACTAAAAATAAATAACTGCTATTTAATAAATTTTATATTAATTATATTTTTATTATAAGAAAAATAATTTTATTATATACTTTTTTAATAATTATTTATAATGTGTAATTTTTTTAATATGAATATTGTGATATTTGTTTAAATTTATCACTATTATCAATAATATTTAACATTTTATTAAATTTATCATTATTATAAATAATATTTGTGACAAATAAAAGTATTATCACAACTAATATATAAATAGTGACAAAATTTATATTTACCACTAAATTCTTGTCACACAAGTTTAAGTTTATATTTATTTATCGTAGTGAAACTAAAATTTCCTTACGAAACTAATCTAAGTTACTCCAAAGACCCATCTCGTATATAAATCCCTTACTTCACCTTAGATAAATTAAGATTGGAGGAAGATTTTAAACGAAGAAATTGCATTAAATATAAAAACAAAAATAGTAAACATAAACGATGAATAGAAAATAACGTATCAAAAGAACTAAAGAACTAAAATAATGGATCTACTGTAACAAGAACTAGCTCAAAAAAATATTTACAAATAAAAAATCGCAAACAAGACTATAAGTACTAGTCTATGCTGAAAATATAAAAAACCTGTCTTGAAATATAATATTAATATACTTTTTACTAAAATAATTATTTTTTATAAAAAATATAAATCTTTACCAAAAACAAAGAATAAAAAAAATACTTATAAAATACAATTAGCCTTTAAAAATATGAAAATAAAGAATTATCACTTATAACTTTAAAAAGACTATACATGTCACCTTTCCGTATTCACTACCACTATATCGAGGTATTGCATAAGATATATTTATTCTTCTCAAAAATTAACAAATTCTTTATACTTTTAGAGTCGTCCTAAACATATAAATAAATTTAAATAATATTAGCATACATATCTGATTTTAACAAGTTAAAAAGAAATACATAATTAAAGCAACTTATAAAACTTATTGTAATGAACCATGATTTACTAACATGCAGAGATAGAGGACCAAAAAACTGGTGGATGCCACACAAACACATCCTACCAATGGCAGTTGCAAATATATCATCATGCCCTTGTGTAATGAATGATCCTTTAACACAAACATTTTGAAACACTTTAGTAAGTGTGTCCTGAATTAAGAGTAGTGTATACATAAACATATATAATTAAGTAGGATTTTTTCTTAGAATAAGAAATTTTAGATAAGGAATTTATTTATGTTTTTTATAAAATTTTGAGATAAATAGTCTAGATGTGAAGTTAACCTAGTAGCTAGATTATATATATTAAAGCGTAAAGTTTATTAAACTAAACTTTGATTATGATTTCAATGAATTTATATGTTCAAAAATTGATTAAGATTAGATTGAAATGAGTGAAAAATAATATTTTAAATTCTAATAAGTAGAAATTATTTATAACTTATTATCTACTGTGAAAATGTAAGTAGATTCTAAAATAAATAAAGTATATAGGAAAAAAACTAAAGAAAAAAATAAACTAAGAGAAAAACTTAAAGGAGGGAGAGATAAACTTAGAAAGAGTGAGAGAAAATAGAGAAAAAAAATGAAAATAGAAAAAAATACGAAAGAATGAAAAACAAAAAAAAGAGAAGTAGAAAGAAAAAAAATTAGAAAAGAGAGGGACGGAAGGGGATGAAGTGACTTATATATAACATATACGATAAATTCACAATTTTAAATATTTTATATAATTTGATTTTGATAAATAATATATTTTAAAATTTTTATATTTAAATATTTCAATCATATCTATTATTATTAGATGAAACTATATATTAAAATTTTATGATTAATACATTGCATTTGATATGTTGCTAATATTTTATTATTATTTCTACGAAAGTCATATTAGTTTATTTATCACAAAATATTAATTACATTCAAATTAAAAAAATTATTGAAACATATTATATTGTATATAATATTAAGTACGTCATTTCGAGATTGTGTTATTATAGTAAAAATATTTCCAAAATCAAAACCTAGGAATACTACTTGGAAATAAGATAAACTTATTAAAATTCTTAAAAGATTAAATTAAAGTGTGTAACATTTCAAAATTTCTATAATTTTTGTCTGGTACCAAGTATTAACATCCATTTAAGGTTCAAGGTACTATAAAAAGTGTTTAGATACATCACAGTTATGTATAACTATTCTCATGACAAAAGGAAAACCATCTCAAGGTCATAGAGTTTTTAACTACAACAAAAACATATATACAAAATAAAAGGAGATCGATTTAAGAGTATATCATCTTTAAGATACTCCTAAACCTGCATCTGCACCTGCTCATGTACATAGTACAATCATCGCAGTTCACAAAACAACAAGAAAAGCAAGGGTAAGCTAGCAAAATAATGTTTTTAGCTTATAAGAGTGAAAAGAATTGAAGTGATTAGATTTACAAATGCAAATATGAATTCTTAAGTCGAATAAAACTAAGTTTAACATTCAATCACAAACTTTCATACTTTATT
>Ga0209489_106150_pt1 | contig 19668 bp, 7 predicted proteins | sample SiratrowhiteBW_FD_187527 | JGI IMG/M metagenome (GOLD analysis project Ga0209489, IMG submission 187527) | Root nodule microbial communities of legume samples collected from California, USA - Siratro white BW (SPAdes) (version 2) | ecosystem: Host-associated > Plants > Roots > Nodule | place: USA...
TATATTAATAGTTTGTTTGACATATATTTGAATTCAGCATAATAAATATTCCATCTAGCATGAAATTTCAAATATGGACAAGTCTTCATCGCAATATGATAAGTGCTTTGCGACAAGGCGTTATTGAGTATCATAATTACAACTTTTATTATTTCTGCAAATCGCAGATTAAGTAATTAATGATAAACACTTCAAGGCCAAATTATGAAAGCAGTGCAAAATAAACAAAAGACTCAGTTTGTGGAAAAAAAGCTTACACACGAAGTCATTTTAAAGGAAGATTATAAAAAAAAAAACAAAACAAAAACAAAAACAAATTCCCCCCAATTTGCTTATATTTGAAACCAACTTGCCAATAAAACATGAGAAAAGAACTATAAATAAAATGAACCAACATGGATCGGGAAATAGTCAATTTATCGCATAATGCTTATTCAATATTTAAAAAATTAATTGATAAAAATTTTAATTTAAACAATTAAGATATTGAAGCATTAACATAAAACTTTTTTCTGTTTCTTAAAGTTAGCAGGGAATTAAAAAAAAAAAAAAAAAAAAAAAAAAAAAAAAAAAAAAAAAAAAATAAAAAAAGAAAAAAAAAAAAAAAAAAAAAAAAAAAAAGTGAATCATTAGAAGACAAAATTATTAAACTTTCAAAACGTTTAAGATTAAGTTGTAATATTTTTATATGCATTGTCTCTAACTCTCAAATAATTCAGCCTCAAAACAAATTATAAGTTTGTAAAACAAATAACTTTCTCAACAAAAAAAAAAAAAAAATGCTTTCATGGACTAAACCAAATACATTAGCAATAACATTCACCATTGGAGATGGAATAACAAGACTGCTAATATCCAGGACTTCTAAGTATTAAATACTGCCGGGAGTTATAGTTAAATGTCAAAAGTTAAGTGTTAGCATAAGGTTATTGAGCTTTCAGTGTTCGGCCAGGGATACTAATTGGGTTATATAGTTGTTCCCATATGATACTCTTTTACTCTCTTTACGAGGTATCACTAGCTTACTATGGCAGAAGACATTTGCCCTTACCACGGATCCTAATCATGAAAACAGCTGGGTTATGAACATACAGGGATGGGTGGTGGGGCCAATGACAATTTTCTTCACTCTTCAAATAAAGTACTGGACTTATTTTAACATATTTCTGACCATTATAACTACTAACTCCTGCTCTGCCTTGGTCCTGACCTACCCTCCACCCACACAAATCTAATCAGATTCAATTAATCCTGAGAAATATTATTTAAACAAAACTACACCGGTTAATGATGTTGCATGGGGAAATGACAATACTAGTTACCATTCACTTGAGACAAGTGACATAGATGCAAACCAAAACCAATAAATATCAACTTTCAGAGATTTTCCATCTTTCTCACATCCAGCACTAATGAACTTGGTACATAGATAATATTGTTAATGGATCTAAAATACATTCAGATACCATCAGAGAAAATTGATTTTAACTCTAACCCAATCTCATAAAAATTGGCAGAAAATTGATTTTATGTCTAATCCAATTTCACAAAAATTGGCTTCTAAGGTGGGATATGAACTTAATTAAATACTATAATAGTCATATACCTAATTAATGTGAGATTTTGAACAAGGAGACACAACAGTACGACCAAGTTCCACTGTGCAAGCAGCTGCGAGGCCTAGCAATTGATCACATGACGAAACTGTTGCCAAAGCACAATCTCTAAGAAAGATGAGGAATCATCCATTACACATACAAGTCGGAGATTATGTAACAAAAAATGGAATAAAGACAGTATTTTCCTAGTTGAAACATCAATTAATGATGTAGATTGTAGAAAGACGAGAGATTAGTAGGGTCAGGAACCAGTAAAGTATATCGAAAGAAAATTTGAAATCAGTATAAGAGACTATAACTATGAAGTACTAAGTACGAACCAGCTATTTGGAGAACGTAAAGAGATAGTAGCCAATAAGTTATAAGATTATAGCAAATATACCTCTAGCTGTTCTTGAAGACACCCCAGAACATATAACTGCAACTGAAGTGCCTCGAAATTTGTAAGTCACTAACAATCAAGAAAAAAAAATCAGTTGATTAGAGGACACCTAATGCCAATATGAAAATAACCATGAATGTAAATACTGGATATTCAGAAGTAGGAATTCATATTGATAAGGAATATAATAAATAAGATGAATATTCATATTGATAAGGAATATATCAAGCGGGTGTCAGCCACAAAGCAGGACTCTGAAGGAATCCATTACATATAACAGCATAAATTATATCTACTGTGTTTAAGCAATCTTTATGAGAAAGAACAAATGTGATTGCAAAATTTTAACCAAGTTTTATATAGAAGAATCGTTGTTAATAACGTTCTGCTCTAAATATTGGTGTTCTATTCCTTTCAGAGATATTTGCATAAAAAATTGTTTTTATGAAGAATCGTCCTTAATTTGTTAATAAAATTTAACCCTCTGATTCCAAAGTTCTGATTTCAATCCTGTAGCATGATTGGCAGTTTCCTTTCCACACTTCTCAATGAATGAAAGCTAGCAAGCACTCAATTTAACTTCAATACAAGAAAATGCAAAGAGACTTGTTAAAAATAATCTAAATCAATATAATACAAATCAATAAAAGTTAATGGAATTTTGTAGCACAATGGTCATGGTGAACCATATGCACTTACTGTATTGCCAATGACGGGCAGTTTTCCATGAATGATCTTGTCATTTTCAAAGGCCCATTTATGTACCAAATCCAGTTCTTTCTTCCCAAAAGAGAGCCATCCTTGATGGTTCACATTCAATGAAACAGAGTCAGTGAAATCCAGCTAGGCAGCCACAATTACCAAGAAAAACTATATAATAACTCAGTAGCTTAAAAAGCATTCTCAAAGTGGATAGATCCCAAGTTCACTGCATAGCAGCTAATGAGACAGTTGATATCATCAGCAACATGAAGGAATTGTAGCCATAAATTGAACATAAAATTAAGAGAGATAAATAATGGACTAACCTTGAGGATCGCTTGGCCATAAAGTGAGCATACTTCATATGAATAATATTTATTTTAATGGATATGCTTTATGAAATGGTTAGTAGATTAGCCAACTCTTGGTTTTGTAACACAAAATACAGGTCCTGGGTTCAAAGGAAGGAGGCTCCAATAGGAATCTTGACTATCAACAATACAACTATGCCATTTGATTCTATAAGAACCCACGGGAAAGTTAGACACATCGAGTGAGCAATGTGAAAACCCTTGCCCTTTCTGATTAGGTCTAAAATTCATGAATGTCTCCACAGCCATACTATTACCATGGCCCCTACTATGCACAGAAATTCTCCTCTTGCCTGCCAGACCATCCAAGACATGGCAAACCAACTTCTGGTTCAGTTCAACAATTTCATCATCTTTCCAAGCTTCAGATCTAGACTGTGAGTGCCCCAAGGTTTGTCCACATGGGACGAGGAAAGACGTACTGCAATGAAGGATGCAGTAACACTTAGTTGACTTAGCCACGAGGTTTGGTGGCACATTCTTCAATTGAAGACAAATATTCAATGAGACGTGGGAGCCTTGCGAAACAGATATTTCAACCCCATTACCAGAGTACTCATTGTGGAGAAAAAGTTCTGATCCAATGAATGCTCTGCACAAATAAAAATAATGCAAAACAGATATTTCAACACCGTATTTTTAAGTGTTAGGAAACATAAACAAACACCAAATTGCCAACTCTTGGTCGTGGCTTTGATCAAATTAAGAACTTAAATGGACTACAGCAGTTCTAGATTTGCATATAAGGAGACTACATTGTAAAATCAGAGAGCACTAAACGTGTAATGGTTCACAACAAAGAGAACATCAATTAAACAACAAAAGAAAAACTAATTCATCTTAAGATACAGAAGTGGGAAACCATTTTTTGAGACTCCTATAAAACAAACGCAAAAGCAAACAATTCAATTCCTATCAACAATAGTTTATAGTTATATGATTCATTTTGACATGAAAAGGAAGATAAGGGAGAATATTAAGGGATAAAATAACAGTCCATGTGAGGATCGTTACAATAAAAATTACATTATAATAAAAAACTACATATTCATTTAAACTTTAAAAAGTTTACACAGATTCCAGTGAATAATTGATGCACATACCTTACTTTGAAGAAGTACTTTGGAATCCGAAGATGAATGTGCATCAATTTTATCAAAGTATTAGAAGCTAGTGATAAAGCATTCTTGGTAAACTGAGATGCAGTTTTCTGAAGCAAGCAGACAGCACTAGACACAGCATAACTACAAACATTGAGCACCTCTCTGTCTTTATAGGCAATGCTACAAGTTCGATAACTGGATCCTGGGGATAAACAGTTCTCACTTAGGTCAAAATAATTCAGCAGCGAAGAGAAACTCGCTCTGGTTCCATGATCCACACACCAAAATAGCCTCGATAAATTTTGTATTATCAAAGCCTGTAAATTACTTGTGGTTTTGTCACCAATAAAAAATCTATGAGAATCTTGGTCTATATTAGACACTCCAAAAGCAGTTACAAATGCTAATACTGAAGAACTCAGACCATGAGCTGCAAGGACTTCAGAACTTTCACTATCCATCCCAAAGAAAGATGCTCTAAGTAGATCAAATTCTTCTGCTAGTTTGAATAGTCGTAAGGAAACTTGAGTAATATCTTGATAAGACTTCAGGAATTGAAGCTTATCACTACTCTCAATCTCTACCTGATTTAAATTTTGATCCACATTTAATGAAACTTCCCTCAGAGCTTTAACCAAACCCACTAAATTTTCCAACACTCTAGCTCTTAATGATAAAAACCACCTCTGAAAATAAAATGCTTGAGAACTTGTTACAGAGGCTTCCAAAATTTTCAAGGAAAAGCATACTTCCACATGAGACTGAGTAAGCTGATCATAGTAATTACAACCATTGATATTCCTTCCAAGTCCTGGATGTGTATCGTCCTTGTAATCACGTGTTAAAGGAAATTCTATACTCCCCACCAACTCCATTGATGTGGTTCCCTGTTTTGGCTGCCTAAGAAGTCGGATTTTTTCTTCAGAATTAGAATAATGGAACAATGCTTTTAACCAGCTACAGCAAGAATCAGACTTCACTTTCTCTATTAATGTCCTAAATACAATAGTAGCTAGCAACCATTCACCCTGACACGCTGCATGAGCACCTACCTTGTAAGCAGTCCAGCCATTTGTTCCTGTTAAGACTTTGTTTACAAACGTTGTGCATTTAACAAGACAACTAACCGGATGTGTTTCATCATTCTCATGGACTAAGCCATCACAAATAGGTTGACTGTGCAATAGCAGATGGTACAATATGCATGTATAGGAATCAATTAAACTACACTGGCACACAATTTCAGCCAAAATATTCACTTTACTGAATACTTCAGTATTGACAGCACCAACTACATAAAGATTTTCAAGGCATGCCACCAGAAATCTGTATATTTTGGAAAGAAATTTAAAAATAAAGGAACTTTGCTTTTCTCCTTTAAAGTTTACAGCTAGAAGAGTTGATGGTACTGCACGATCAGTAGATGCAATTGTCACAAGATAATATTCAATCACTTCTTTTATGTTATCAAGTACCAACGAACCAAGAGAAGGATGATTTTCAATAACAGTTAAAAGAATCTTTAGCAGATCCTGGAGCTCCTGACAAATTGTCAAATCATTTTGACCACCTTCCAACAATGGCATCAACAAAAGTTTTATATGATCTTTGATTAAAGAGATAACACGCGATGGCAGGGAAGAGCAAAAAACATTCTCAATTTCTGCTCTGTCATTTTTCCTGCAACACAAATCTGCTAGAATACGAATGGCCAAGCAGCTCTTCCTCGAGGCTGGATATTGGCTTGTGTTTTCAATAATAGTTTGAAGCCTCATAAATTCACAAAGTTCCACGTGAAGTGAAGAAGGCGGAATAGAAAGAAGGACCTGCCAATCACTAAATGCATGTCAAACAAGTCCATATGTCATAAGAAATAAAAATGAGTTTCACTTTGCCAGGTACCGAACTCAAACCTTGTGCAAGACCCTTAGAGCTTTATATTGCATGGGCAATGAAATTTCAGGTTCCTCCATTATGGAAAATAGCCCACGAATTAGACCTGAATTATCTGAATTCTCACACAATCCTCTTCTGAATAAAAAATGCAAGCATCTTAATGCTGTTTCTTTTACATGTGAAGTTCTTTTTCGATTGAGAAACAAAAGAAGAAAATCCACCTGAATCCAAATGACTTAATTACACAAGGAAAGCACCATAGACATAGTAAATATTTTGAATTGGGACCATCATCCATGCATGCTAAAGATGGCTGCGTGGTGCTTTATTTTATCACAAGCCTTAAATAGTTTACTAGCCCTTTTCAAAGGAAAAAAAATCTAGCAATGAGTTTCATAAACTTCATGTTAAGGATAACTTTTAAAACAATCACATTCAGTTGAAGGAACAAAAACAACAGTTGGCAAATGGTCACACAATTCAAACAGAAATTAAAGCAAGGATAAAGTAATATGTGCCCTTTCATTCCTCCAGCTCAACTAGGATGCTCAAAATCATACAATAGGACAGATACATACCTGATAAGAGGTAAAAGGAATTAAAATGCAAGCCAGTTTTGAGAGCGAGTATAGCATAGCAACCATAAAATCTTCATCTGACGAATTTAGTACCAACTCCATTCCTGTCTGCATTAAATCAAACATCATATCAGAAAACCAAATATGATTGTTCCAATAATAAACCAGACAAAAGAAAAAGAAACAAATTTCTTTAGGTTGGTTAAACTTGACAATTGTTATGCTATTTTACAAAACTATTAAGTTTGGATATCAAACCAAGGCACAGAATGCGAGAGCTTATTAGGCAATAAAAAATATATATCAGCACTGTATCGCAAGAAGTAATTCTGATTTTTATTTTCTTATAAAGTCACAGTATTAGTTTCAAACAAAAAATTCAATTCTCTAACTTAATTGTTCTATGGCAACACGGGAGCAACAGACCAGAATACACTGTTCCATAATCCACAAGTAATAGTCCTAGCTTTTGATTAAATTGAACTGTATAATGCATTATAAATTAGTCGAGGAGGGGTCCTCATTTCACTTTGTTGTGGATAACTCAAGCAAATTCACTGCAAAATAGTCTACCACATAAACACTAATACGATAACAGAGAGAAGCCGCAAAAATAAATGGTAGAAGGTAAACGTAGGAAGAACAAGAAAGAATCACACACAGAAATAACATGGTTCAGTTAAAGGGTTACTGAACTTCAATCTACGTCAATGACAAAATTGACTATGCATAAAGATTATAGCACAAAGTTTCTCGCTCAACTCTCAAAGTTTATTGTTTTTACTATTGCAATCACAACTCTCAATTAGTTTACTTGCCGTTACAGGTACTTATATATAGCAAACAACTACAGTAACCAACTACTGTGAAATGCTGCCAAAACATGTGGAGAAGGCATGTGAATAGTGTTTTCCGCTAGAAATGTTACTTAAGCAGCTGCTCCAAACGATACTAAATTAAGTAGAAGCTATGAGACTATCCATCATATGCTGGAAATGCACATCTTCTACTGGACAATCTGGCCAAGTTTGGTGATTTAGGACCTTGACAAGATTTTACTGAACCATCACACATTTGATGTAAGCTTAGTACAGCTAGTTGAGGCACAATGTCAAGAAATCTTTGAAATAAATTAGAGGAGCCAATTTCAAAAAATTAGAACTCCACTTCAACAAGAAAAAATCAAGGTATTTTCTTCATAATTCCTCTAGGCCACCCTGTTTCCAATTGTTATCTTGTTAATCACGTCCCTAGGAAGAAGTAAAGGAAGACAACATAGATATATGTAGAAACAGAAAAAATCAGTTATTAGAAATACACATAAACAAAACAATTATAGTTACAACATTAGCCAGGAAGTAACACAATTTATAGCTGTCATAGCATATAAAGTTATCAAATACCTTGTACGCTTTATGTGCAACTGAATAAGAGGATTTGCATTTTGCCAAAACACGGGCAGCAGCCAACTTTACTGGCAAAGACACTGAAGACGAATTCATTATATTAAATAGCATCTCCACTGAAATAGATGCAAAATCATCTGATATCTCACAAAGGCACCCAGTGGCATACAAAGATGCTCTCACCTGTGAAATCTCAACCCAACATTTCAGATGTATTGATAAAGAAAATTAATTATAATAAAAATGTCTTCAAATAAGGTCAGGTAAACAAAGTTAGAATTCATAATTGAAGAAAATTAGGAGAATATTCCAAGGCAATCAACCTCCACATTTTAATAAATGCAAAGGAAAAATGATATCCAATCAAACAATCACTGTTATGTGTCAATCCATCCATGTAGAGTCGTGTAAATCAAATTAAGATTGCAGTTTATCACTTGCAATATAATTTAACAGAAAATTTTTTGAGACATTGGAAAACATGATTTAGGTGCACCGGTAGAAAATCAAAGTAAACATGTCTAACCAAGAGATTTTAATCAGATCAGACATCTAAAACAACAGCAAAACTAAGGTACTTATTTTACCTCACAGTCATGAGCAGAAACAAGGCTAGAAAATATCAAGTATCGAATCTGAGCATTATCTTTTAGAAAATCAGCCCAACAACCAAACAAAACCACAGCCAGTGCCTTGGACTCCAAATCCCCACTATCAAAAACAGATTTCACTCTATTTAACAACTCCAAGTGATTAGCTACTCTGGCCTCTGACAGCAACCCTTTGCACTGCTTTTTCTTCTCCTTATTGCGATGCTTCCGTTCAGACAAGAAAACCCTAACAACTGAACGTCTGGTCTCTATGTCACCTCCCCTAAAGGCATCAGCAAGGCGCAAGAGGATAGCATTGGCAAATATTCTATCTTCGCCTGGAACAAGACCAAACATAGCATAGGGAGCAACGCCAGATTCAGGCTCTCTACTCCATTGCCAAAGGCGAGGCTCCATTTCCAATATGGCTTTCACAGGAGCACCTGACAGTGAAAATTTTCAAAAACCATAAAAACAAAACAAACAAAAGAACACAAAAACTATAACAGTTTTAACTTTAAGGCTTTGTATGGAGTGATAATAGACAGTGAATGAAGCATTATTTGAATAGGCACCATTGTTTGGATAACCCAACTGTCAAAGGAATAAAGGGAACATAATGATGAAAAAAGGAAAAAAAAAAAAAAAAAAAAAAAAAAAAAAAAAAAAAAAAAAAAAATAAAAAAAGGATGAAAGAAGAGAATTAAATAACCAGGTTTTGCAGAACGGAGGCCCATTTCAAGTTGAATGCTCCATTCCATGGCACAAGCAGCACAAGTTGGTTCCATGGCACAAGCAGCACAAGTTGGTTCCATGGCGAGTTCTCTTCTCCAGGCAACAATGGTAACTACAGAGCACCAATAGCAAATACCCATTAATCGTTGTTTCAAGAAGTTTTAATTAAAAATTTCACATTAACAATTTTGAACAACTAATTGATGCCTATAATTTTTCCATTAAGCTATTCTTCCCCATCCTAAATGACGACACTTTCAATCCATACCTGATAATTTAAGCTGGAAGGGGATAATATCAAGAGGCAGCAACAGATAATAATCCTACTCTATTGTATTGTGTTAAACCTTCATGAAACAAGCAAATGCAATTGGTTTTCCGAATTCATATATAGTGAATAAATGTGTAAGGAGTGAACTCAGAACGAAAGCAACCACGTGCTGAAAGCACAATAGTCTCAGATACAATTTCAATAAAAAAGAGAATTGACCGTACTTTTTCAATAAATAAAAAATTGAGGAAGAAACCACTGTTTGTTGATTTTCCAGCGAAATCTGGTAGGTGAGAACTGTCAGGCGGTGGTTTCAGGTGGTAGCGGAACTCCGTCGTGCAGTACCGTGGTGATGGAAGGTGCTGGGCGGTGTGTTGGAGAAGAAAAGGAGGGGAAGATTGTGAGAAGAGAGGGAAAAAGATCAAATACATACAATTATATATATACATATATTAATTGAAGAATTTTCCTGTTGTAATTCATTTTTCTTTTAAAATAATATATATGCATGTTATAATATTGATTCAAAATAAAAACAAAAATTGTATGAACAAATATTATATAACAGTATACAAATTTTTATTTTCATTATTATCTGTATAATACATATAATATTTTTTCAAATAAACTATAGTGGTTTTATTTAATGTAATTTATTTATATTTGGCTTAGTTGTAATTTTAGTTCCTGTATTTTATAATTTATAATTTTAATGGAATTTATATTTTTAATTACTTATTTTTTAATTATTCGTAATTATAGTTTCTGAATACTTTTATGTTATTATGATTTCTTAATTTTAAATGATATCTAATTTTATTCCATTTTCAGTTTTAAAAATATGTTGAATCAAATTATCTTTTTTAATAATTTGTACTTATTCCGTGAATATTATGCGATTTTGTCCAATCGTTTACTATTGTGTCAAAAATAATAAAAAATCTACCAATAATTGAACTAAATAATATTTTTCAAAAAATAATCTATCGAAATAATTAGCTAGATAAAATTTTGTTTGGATGAATTATTTTCTAAACATTTTCAAGGTAAAAAAATGAAATAAATTGTTTAGCATGTTAGAACTAATTTATGTTTAAATTATAAAAAAAAAAAGTTACAACTCACATAGGAGGAAAAAAAAATATTCCCAAAATAAGAATTTGCAAGAATTTTTACTTCAAAACTTAAAGAAATCCAATTCTAAACATGATTGCATGAAATAAGTTTGGCCAGAGTATCGGAATTTTGGTTTTTAAAAAACCAAAATCTTAACTAATTTTTAAATTTATTTTATTTTTTATTTAAAAGTAAAGAAGAGAGAATTTATAATTTTGAATTTTTAAAAGTAATTATTTTAAAATTTGATTTTAAAAATATTTATTTAGAAAAATAATTATGATAAAAAATATTTCAAGTCAATTTTTAATTTTTTTATTTATACAAATTTAAAATTTATGTTTAGTCATACACATACGTATTAAAATAATTATGATCACAGGGGATGAAAAACAGCAAATTATGAAAATTATTTCTATAAATTATTATTTTACTTTAAATAATTACATTTATGAATATTTTAATTATTATATTTATTATTCACAAATCAATATCTAAAATTATATAAAACACTTCCCACTACATTTCCTTTAAATTCTTTCTTTCCTCTTTTTTCTATCAAATTTTTCAAACAAAACTTTCAAAAATAAATTATTTCAAAATTCATAAATGTTAATTTTGATAACAAGTTTTTCTTATTTACATATTTTTCTAAATAATATATGCTTTTTAAATAATTATTTCTTCAAATAATTACTTTTCTAAGTTGTTATATTATGTAGATTTATTTTTACATTTACATTTTCTTAATCAGTATTTTATTTATTAATAAATAGTTAGTAAATTTTAATTTAATATAAAACTAAATAATCACTTCTCTGAATATTAATTTTATAACAAAATAAATTCTTACATTTTTTATTTTCCAATTAATTACTTCTTACAATACTTATTTTTTATATTACAATATTTCTAAATAGTTATTTCATAATATAATTAGTTTTCTATATTATTCTGTTTGAACATATTTATTTTTCTCAAATATTATTCCTCGATAAAAAATTACTTTTATTTTTCTAAACTTCAATTTTTTTTAAAAAAGATATGTATTTTTCTAAGATTTTGTTCAAAATATTTATTTTTTAAAAATTATTTTTTAATGAAATTTTTTTTATTTCAAAATTTTAAAATTCTCTTCTCTTTGTTTTTAAATAAAAAAATTAATTCAAAATTTAGTTCTTCAATAATTGAATTTTAACTAGTATTTCGCTCAACCTTCACCTAATCAGGTTAAGAATTCGATGTTCTAGAAACCAAATTTTGAACTATTTCAATAAAATTTATTATTTGAATAGTTATTTGACTTGTTATTAAAGTAAAAAACAAAATATTAAAGTATGCTGTTTTAGAAAATAATTTCTACTCGTTAGTTTTTGTCTACAGACTACTTTACTCTTAATCTTGCATCTTTTAAAACATTTATTTAAAAAAAATCAACAAAAATAGATAATTTGTTGTCTTATATTTATCTATGTTAAGTAGTTAACTCCTAATGTCAAAAATCCATCTAACATTCGAAAACATAACCACTTTGATTGGACACAATGAAAAATATAGTTTTAGTTTCTTTTAGTGAATATTTCTTTTTTAAAATGTATGTTTTTTACTGTATTTACAACTGAATTTGTTGAGAAATGATTAGGGATCAATTATTTTTTTTTTTTTACATTATTGTGTTTTTAATGTTAGATGATTTATCATTGTATTAGATGATCTATTACCACAATAGATTATTTGTATTGAAGATTTTTTAATGTGATTATGGAAACAATCATGTTATTTTTTATATTTTTTACAATATTTTTTGGATTCATACTTTTGATAAATTTGATTAAAGAAGAGTATTTTTTTCACACTTAGTCACTTGTGACTAACACAAATATTTTTTTATACTTGTCGACATTGAGTATTTTTTGACACTTAACTACTCATGGCTAACACAAGGACTATTTCGGATCGTAGTCACTCTTAATTAATCTTGTCTAAGAGTATTCTTCAAACAACAGTTACTCATGACTAATAACTTGCCAAACAACAAATCATATGGTTGCTTACTAGTAAGGGTAGCATCATTCAACATTTAAAAGGTTTGTGCACTCTCGGGTAGTTAGCTAGATGAGCACTCATAGTGTTCTCTTGAAGCTTTTTAAGACCTAGAGATTTGGCAAAGTTTTGTACTATGCCCAAGTGGAATCTCTCTTTTTCTTCATCTTAATAAATGACTTTAAATAAGCTTTGAGGAATATAGTCATTCCAAATCATTTCTAATTGTTGAGTATTAACTCACTTGAATACTCTTTTATGCCTCTAAACAAACTTGAAGGTGAAGGATGCAATAAATACACTCCATAAAATATTAATTGTTCTTCTCTTCTTAATGCAACATGCTTAATAACTTACAGTATTTATCTCCCTAGGTAGCATAATCTTTGACAACAAAGGTAAAAATACACATCATACAAGGCAAATAGTTGAGTCAGAGTTGAGATGTACTTGTGTTATGAAGTTGTTGAAGAGAGTAACTTTAACTTTTTATCGAATATATCATTTGATGTGACTTGTACTTGAACGGATCTTCTTGACAACGAATGCAATAGACATTCTTGCAACATGTATAGAATAAGCATATATATGTTTGTGTAGTATGAGGTTAGCTTAAATCAAGGTGTATATTGTCTGAACATATTAAAAGACAACATCATAGTGTTGTATCATTTGACACATGAAACACTTGCATCTTACATGATTTGTTGTTGAACAAATACTATCATATAAAAGACAAAACATTTCCATGTTTTACACTTTAGTTGTTTATAGCACTTAATCAAAATCATGAGTGTTGGACTTTTACCTAACAAAATCTTACCTCCAGTATATAAGACACCTCCAGGAAGGACTATAAAATTAAGGAAGAAGAAAGTTGATGAAAAAGTAAGTCATTCAAAACTTACCAGAAAAAAAAAATGTTATCATGAAGGATAGTGCATGTTAGCAATATAGTCATAGTACTAGAGAATGCATAAAGTCATCTAAAAATGAGACCAAAAAGGCTACAATGGTACTAAATCCCTACCAAATTTATTAATTTTTATTATATGTGTAAGGAAAAAGAAAGACACTAGAAAATATAACTAGAATGACAACTAAGAAGATTTTACCTTTGGAATATGACACACGAAACCACATCCACATATGCTCAACCAACATTGAAGATGAAGTCTAGATCAACCAAGTCCAACACAGGAGCAAAGAGGGGAGGGAAAACATATGGAGCCACCAATTTTAGGTTCTCAAGTGAGTTGAACCAAAACCTTTTAGTAGAACATGAGAAAAATTATTGGAGTTATAATGTTTAGTGGTGTCATGAACCTACATTATCATTTTTAAACTTTTGGGTTTGCTAGATAGGGATGACAAATGAACCCATCCTCACGAGTATTGTCAAAATTTGTCTATTTTTTAGGGAAAACACTCATTGACTGCGTACAGGTATGAGTATGGATAATATATGATTTTTTAAATTAGGTATAGGGACAAGGATGAGGATGTACATATTCACTCTATCCCGTCCACGTACCCATCTCAATACACATTTTCATTCTCATTCTAAATTACTAAAACATATTTAGTTTATTAGGTAACCTAAAAAACTTATATTAACTTTATTTAGTTCTTAGTTTCATAACTTACTTTTAGGTCCTACATTTAATAATTTTTACTATTTTTTGTTATTATTTTATCTTTATCTAATTGTTGTTATTTTATACTCTCATTTGATATTTATACAATTATAATTTCTTTCTTGATATTTGACATTAGTGAAAATAAAACACGTATCCTTTTAGCATTGAATACTTGAGAATATCATATTTCCTTTGCTATGATTTTTATGTTTTATAAGAAAATTAATTTAATTAACATTTGGAATAGTTAGATGGTGGGTATAAATATATTCCTATTCTTAATAGGGATGAAGATAAGATAAAAAAAAAAAAAATCATACTCCTTTGATGTGAAGATGGGGATGGAGATGAACTTTTGCTTAGAATGTAGATGAGATAGTTAAATTCACACTCAGCCTCACCACGTTGTCATCCCTATTGACAATTAGCTAATCAATAAGGTTTTTTTGATGAACTTTTGTTATGTTGCATTCAAAGTTCCACCAACTTTTGCTGTTTCCTTTAATAGACAATTATGGATAACTTATATTACTTCATTATCAAGAAGTTTCATATTAATTTAATATCTTTTTATTCAAAACTAATCACTTGTGTTTCCTTTATCATTTTACTTATTCAAATGGATCACCTAATACAACATAGATGATTTTATTAACTTGTACTGAAAACATAATATCATGAAAGGAAACTTGTACTTAAATGGAAAAAATGATGTCCGAAACATTAACTTTTCCAAATACAATTTTATTGAACACATTCATGCATTGTTCCTGCACTTAAAATGGAAAAAGAAAAATACTACATACTACATGCTCAATAGACAACCAAAAAACATGTATTCATTTTCCCCAATTTTCTCTCTACCATTAATTTATGCTTCAACATTCATCGGAAGCAATTCCTATACCATTTGTTCACCAATAGAAGCAACTTCTTATTTTTCTTTTGAGTATGATTTATTTAGCTTCCTCACCTCATTAACCAATTGAAAGTAGTTACGATGAAAATAAGTCTACAACCAAAACAACAAGTCATTAAATAAATCATTATAAGAAAAACTATATGGACTAAATCCAATAATAATATTCAATTTCTTACTTCCCGGATATTGAATCTCCAAAACATTTTTCATTTGTTTTTCAATCTATTTGTTTTTAGAAGCAATAATCTTTCTCCACATGCACAAAATTTTGGTTCTAAATGCAAAGATGAAGATGTTATTATAGATTTCGACCCCAACTCTTTCGCATAGATTGAAGATTAATGTAATAATATTTTAGAAAAGCATTCGAGATTTTGAAAGGAGTAAACTTTTTACTTTTCAAAATTAAAAAAAAAAAGAAAAATGATAACAATAATAGGCGAAAAGATTAAAACTCACAGGTTTGTAAGAAGATAATCATTTTCCTACTCACAAAGGAGAAGAAAGATAAAAACATCAAAACCTAAAACACAATATATAATAAAATGACACAAAAAATATAACATTTCAAAGTAAAATTTATAAATAACAAACATTTACAAGAAGGTTACTATAGTATGTTGTGTAAGTCTATTTGTCACATGAAAAATACTTTGGTGGTATTGATATCTTATCACACATACATAAAGTATAAGGATAAAATAGATACTCTAATTCAATAATAAAATATAATTTTTGAATAATATAGAGATGGAAATACATATTTAATTCTTAAAAAAATCATAAACTTGATCTATTTCTTGTTCTGTCTTTAATATTTCAAAATACTATTTTTTTCATTATTTATTCTTTCTATATTTGATGAAGTTCATTGAAAATGTAAGATATGCAAACACCTAAGGTATAACAACCTCTCTCATGTACTTTTTTTTTTTTGTCGTAGCATTTTGTCAATTACTTGCATTATATAAAGACTATTTATTCATGAGGACTTTGAAAATGAGAATATATATATATATATATATATATATTAGTGTGACTAAGACTTTTCCTTCCAAACCTTTTTTGTGCTTAAAAACATTTTTTAGTGCATAAACTAAAATAAAATATAAGCAGATAGTACACAAATTAGAGATGAGAAAACAAACTTTTAAATATACGTTACTTTAGAAGTATCTCATATTGGTACATGAATAAAAGGAGTGATAACATTTTTTTAGTATTGACATTTAAAAGAAAATATGTTTTCTAAACAAAAAATAATAATTACTTTTATTATGTAAAAAAATTCATATAGGAAACCATTATTTATTATTTAAGAAAATAAAGAAACGTTAGTTTTCATATGTTTTTAAAAAGTACATGATAGAATTAAAATTTATGTATGCGGGGTCCTTATGTATTATTTTACATGGGTCAACTTTGAAGAAATATAGTTTTTAGCAAAATGATAGTTTTGTATAAAACTAAGGCTGTAAATAAAATTAAACTTTTTTCTTAAAAAAAATAAAAAAAAATCAATTTGAAGCTAACAAAAGTCACCTTTGAAATTAACAGTTCAGTAAAATGATTGTTTGGAGCCAACCATTTATGTAAATTCATCTTTCAAGCAGTACATAGTTTCTAAAAACTATATTTATTAGGAGAAAAGTGAAGGCTGTAATTAAAGTTAAACCTAGAAAATAACTAAATTCAGCTTTGAAGAAAATACACAACATAGATATAAATACAATTAACCTTATAAGCTACTAAAAGTTTATACATACACACACACACATATATATATAAATTATTTCGAATTTATCCATTTAAAAAATTTAGCCTAAAAATAAATAAATAAACTAACTTCTCATGGATTTGCTATGGTCAAATTCAACAATTAGTGTCCCTTTTAATAGATTATTTAATCATGGTTACTTCTTTGACATGCTTAATGGACTTAGAAACATTCACATCTGCAACAAAATTTTGTGGAAAACTACGATTTAAAAATCTTGGAGAAGTGACAGGATGAAGAAAATGGATTCCACCATGGAGTCTGGTGAAGAACAGCAAGTGGGTAAAGTCCATCTTTCAATAGAACATTCAATTATTGTGGTGTTTTTTATTAGTGCCACTATCACTAGAGTACAACACTGTCCAAAAGATATCCACCCTTCACTTAGGCATCACAAGATAAGTATTAGAAGACAAAAGGATGAGGTTACCACACAAAGTTGTTTATTTGAAATCTCAATTGTAATTTTTAAATTATTTTAGCTAAATGTAATTGTAACCAATTCATAATTTACAGTCTTTAATTTCGTAAAATCTGATTCCTTAAATAAATCGCTTATTTCTATTCTTTAGTTATGATGTTACATAAATTTATTTTAAAAAAATATTTTCTATGTTGAAATTACTAATACAAGTATTTAATTTATTTTTGTAAGACATGTAATTAACTCATCGTTTTGATATTTAAAATACTTTTTATTCAACTTTTTTTCCTCATCGTAAAATAAAAAAATGTTTAAGTTTTCTTTCATAATATTTAGAAAAAAAAATCAAACACCTACCATCAACCTAATATATTTTTTCTGACAGAAATAACCGGATATAATTAAAGAACATGGACAAGATGCGCTATCGTTTAGAATGATTATGAATCACATCTGCATGAGTGATGTAAAATAAAACATCTGCATGAAAGGAACGTAAAATGTTACTAATATTTTATATGATTAAAAAAATTATAGAAAAATAAAAAATGAGATAATTTGACTAATACATCTTAGAAGTTGTAATTTATCTTTAATTTAGGAGGGCTAGTAATAAAAAACAACTTCACTTTCACGTAATAATAAAAAAATAATATTTATAATTGTCCTGTTAAAAATATTTTTTTATTAAGACGCCTGAAAACGCGTCTTTTTTATGTTTTTTTATTTCTCTTTTCATAATTTTCAATGATATTTTTAATTTTCTAATGAAACTGATTCGCAAAAATCCAAAAGAAAATCTAGAAAGAAAGCATGTTATCAAATGCTTGCTAATGGTATAGACAAGACAAAGCTGAAATTATCACAGCCTAATCTTTGGTTTATTTTCTCCCTTTTTAAGAAAACAATGTCGTAAAACATTTTGAATCTTGTGTAACAAAACCATGGAACTTTCTTTGTGTATCAAAGTTGAAGTAGTCAAAAAGAGATAACAGCAACAAAAGCAAGAATCCTATTTCGCAGAGCAGTCGTCGCAATCGTGGAAGTCTTCCACTGCCAACACTATCTCCCGTGCTTCCTAGCAAGAACCTCACCCACCATAATAATTACTCAAGTCTTCATAGTTTCACTCACTTAATTTCTTCAGTTTTTTTCTCTCACTGCAAACCATGACCATCTTCACTTTCACCCTCTTCTTCTTCCTTCTACCCTTCTCCATACACCTCCAAGCCTACACCCCAGAGGAAACTTTCACCATCAATTGCGGCACCACCGGGAATTCCTCCGACGCTCAAAGAAGCTGGACCGGCGACGGAGACACAAAGTACTTATCTCCCCAAGACGCCACCGTTTCAGAGAAGGCAACCACACAGTCCCCTGCCACCAATCAAATCCCCTACTCCTCTGCACGCTTGTCTCGTTCCCAATTCAACTACTCCTTCCCCGTCTCCCCTGGCTCCAAATTCCTTCGCCTCTTCTTCTACCCTTCCGACTACCCTTCCTTCCCCCGCAACCACGCATCTTTCTCCGTTCAAGCCAACCAATTCACTCTCCTCAACGATTTCAACGCCTCTCTTAACGCCGACGCTCAAGCCACCGATAATATTTTCCGAGAATACGTGGTCAACGTCAACGACGGTGAGAAGCTTACCCTCACCTTCACTCCTTCATCATCTCCAAACTCCTACGCTTTCATCAATGGAATCGAGGTGCTTTCCATGCCTGCCGATTTATATTACACCCCATCAAATGAGACAGGCTTCACGAACGTCGGAAGGAACACGATCTACAGCATTGGAACCAGCTTTGCGCTCCAGACTGAGTATAGAATCAAATCTGGGGGACAAGAAATCCCGCCACAAAACGACACCGGTTTGTTCAGGGATTGGGCTGACGAACAACCTTATTTTATTAAAGAAAATCCAAAGAATAATGATCTACCAGCTGACACGGATGGGACGATGAACATAACCGTGAATCCCGATTACGTGGCACCGAAGGAACTGTTCAGAACAGCGCGTAGCATGGGCACAAACGCCACTCTGAACAAAATGATCAACCTCACTTGGGTGTTTCCCGTTGATTGTGGCTTC
>Ga0209489_106156_pt1 | contig 19657 bp, 5 predicted proteins | sample SiratrowhiteBW_FD_187527 | JGI IMG/M metagenome (GOLD analysis project Ga0209489, IMG submission 187527) | Root nodule microbial communities of legume samples collected from California, USA - Siratro white BW (SPAdes) (version 2) | ecosystem: Host-associated > Plants > Roots > Nodule | place: USA...
TTAACCGACGTGGGATTCACGCGCCCCTTACATCTTTTAAAAATTTGAATTTTTCTTTTTTATAAATAGGTCAATGACGGTTTTTTGTTCCAACCGACGTGGGATTGTTCATTTATTTACAAAAATGTCACCGCGTTTTTGACTACGTCGTTTACCTCTTTAACCGTCATAAAAAGTAGACGTTAAAGCCTATTTTTCTACTAGTGCTTAACTAAAATTTTCACTAACAATCTTAAATTATCCAATTACAAGAACTCTTATGTAATTAAAACAAAAAATAAAAAGTCCTCCTTAAAACATCATTTAAAAAGAGTTACAAATATAATGACCTATAACAAACATACCAAACACCTATGCAAAGTTAACACAAATTACGAAAAATATCACCTAAATTGTGGCATATTTGCAATGATAATTCTATAATGTGATCACTACTTATGAGTATCGAGTAATTTTTTTTTCAAACAAGTTGTAATTTATTACCCTCTCATAATATTTTCTCATAAAATAACAAGGCTTTCCTGTTAGAAAATATGGAATGATATCAATAGATAAGATATTACTTCATTCTTAAAATAGTTTTGAGGTTAGTTATCAACATAATTAATTATTATTAATGATAATCAATTATTATGTTTATTAAATAAACCATAAAACATTTTAAAAATAATTTAATTGATTATTATTCAACCTAATTGATTATTTCTTGTAATGATAAATTATTTGAAACATGTAAAAATAATTTTTCATTAACATAATCGATTATTTCGTAATGTAATTGATTATTATATAATCGATTATTTCTTAATGTAATCAATTATTATATTCAGAAAAGGCATAAAAACATTTTTTTAATGTAAATTTGCCTAAGATTATCTTAGATATTCATTCATATTTTAGATTGTTTTGCATACATTCTAAGATAATGAGGAATGAAGGAAGAAATCATCAACAAGGTGCATATATCATCAACACATCATGTCCAATTATGTTTTGCTAACACAAACTACTTGTCATAATTACAACTCAACTCAAATCAAAGTAATTATCATTAGTAATAATAATACTTTTTTAACTTATATAATAATTAATTATTATAAATACAATTCGGTTTTTTAGATTTTTTTTTTTCAATTTATCATCATTAAACCTCTGATTGAATTTCAAGCTGTGATTATTTTCATTATTTTGAGCATATATTTGTTTTTATTTCTTTTCACTTTTGAAAAAAAAAAAAACGATATATCCTTATTGTTTTTCTTAGAGTATAATATCCTAAAAATTATAGTGTGTTTGAATAGGAAATTTTTTCTACTCAATTTTGCTAGGGTCAGCTAAACTAAGATTGGAATATTGTTGGAATAACTATCGTGATGTCGACTAGGATTTTCTTATTAATGTTAATAGAAGTTATTTTGTTATTGAATATTTTAGAATGTTTTTCTAGACCACTGTCATTTCTTACTCATTAGTTACAATTTTCTTAGCAATATCTAGAAGACTATTTTTTGCGGATATGAATTAGATTTTTTTAGCAATACTCTTTTGTGATTTTTTTTTTTGATATCTAAAATAATTTTTTTATCATAATATATTTTTTATTTCTTTTCCAATAAAAACTAGAAAGCTTTTAGTCAACATTAATTAGGATTTTTTTTATCAATGTCAAAGCAAAATATTTGTCAGTATGGTAGAAAGAGTCAACAAAAAAAGTTCCCAACCGTCAACATTGTGTGAATAAACTTGATTGACGTGGACATAAATAATTACAATCAAATTGAAAATAAAATCGTTTAATATTAATTGATAAAAGGTTTTGCAAATATATTGAAGAATTTATCGAAAAATAACATCAACTAAGATCAACTACAAAAGATTATTAGTATTAACAAATTTGAATTTTTAAAATTAATTTATATTTAAATAATTTTTTAAATTTTGATAATAGTTGAAATACTTTATTAAAAAATTAAAATTTATTAAATTTAAATTACCTTATTTAAACAAAAATATTGAAAATAAAATAATTTCAATGAGATTAATTTAAATTTAATATATTTAAATGTCTTAAAAATTATAAAATTTTATATTAAAAACAAGGTTAGGCAAGCTTAGAAAGGTTAGGCTTTCTTTGATTGTAAAAGGCCTCATATGGAAGAAATTCTCAAACATGGCTTGGATCCGATGCAGGTCACATGATAGTTAATCCAATATAAATTACTGGTAACTTCTCAACTATTATCTCGTGTATAATTGTGTTTTTTTTATTTCTTTGTTTTCTTATTTTTTTTTATTTTTTTATTTTTTTATTAATATTTAAAATTAGATATCACATTCATCATCCTGTGAGTCCCTTTTAAAACTATTACCGATATATTCATATTTATATCCTATCCAAAGTTGTATACATTGATTTATGAAAACTTTTTTTTGAAGAACTTAATATACCTCCATGTTGATAGGGGGTCCCTGACCCAAACTTTGAGGTCAAATATCGTCTTTCCAAGTCGGGAACCAGTTTCACAGTATAGCATTTCAAGGACTTACCCAAACTGTTCTAAACAGGTAAATTTATATAAAAAGATGAGCAATTGTTATAGGAAAAAAAAAGAAGGAATGTTTAAAAACGAGTTTTGTTCAGTCGAGTTTCGGTTTTATATTTGCAAGACCTGATACTCTTAGTTGAATATGAGAACTTGTTCCTAATAATGTTGTTGATAACTTTTGGCACATGGTCTAGGAATGTAGTCTATCTTGAGAAAGAAACGGTGATATACTATACAAAGTGCAATTATTTGTCCACATTTTAAAAGAAAATGTTTAAAACTGAAAAAGTTGATAATGATGATGAGCTGACCCAGCAAATTAATTAGTTGGGTCGGTTTTGAAATGAGAAAGAAAATGATTTTGAATAGTAAAGGAAAATGGTGGCTCATAATGCAAGAATAATGTTGTGCAGTTCTTGAAGGATGAGGAGGAGAAGATGAAGAATGGTAGATGATGAAGAATGAGAAAGAGAATGAAAACTATGAACAGTTGAAAGGTGTGTTAGTGGGATGTACGGAAGCTTGGAGTCTCCAATTCAAATTCTAAGTTCTGCATTGAGAGTGATTGTGTCCCCAAGAAGTGTAGCAGAGGTTGAAAAGCAAGTTATGATCTTTAACGTCTTTTGTGCATTGTGCAAGGGCTACATTCCATCAATGTCATGCCTTTTTCATATGCTTTTGGTACACATTTTGGGGGTGAAAAGTTTTTGTCACTACATCTATCTATTTCAATTCCGGAGGAATTAGTCAGGAACAAGCATGTACTTCAACCTATGTAAACTATTTTTCAAATGAAAAATAAATCTTTATTTAAACATACTAATACTATTAGTTTGACTGCAAATAAATAGTATAGTTTTATAATGAAAGACAAGGACAAAGACTACCTACTTTTCTCAATAATATTTATGAATAGAGAATAAATAAATAAAAAGTGGGGCATGATGAAAAATTCAATTTTGAACTATTTACCTGGCAGAAATAAAAATATAATATTTTTAGTCGTGAGTGAGATTAGTTTATTTTGTCCGATAGATTGGATAAAATCTACGACAGAAAAACAAACAGACAACTTTCTATAGGTCTTTCATAAGAAAATAAAAAGAAAAGTTTAGACTTTCCATAAAATTGGGGGAGAATATTGTTGCATTATACTTGTTCTGCTTTGCCTTTTATTGAAAAATAAAACAAAATGTATATAAAAAGTACATATTTTCATATAAAAATTATGTTATTAAAATTTGAATTTGTTAATTAAATTTAATTTACTGAAATTAGTATAGTGAGCTCTTTTATACAATGTATGTATATGTTATCATTCACTCTTTTACTCATCCAAATAAGTTGAGAAAAATATTTCGACTCATTTCTTTTTTCATTTTATCTTCCAAATATTATATATGTTTACTTAATTTCTCTTACACTTCTATTTTTCCCTTTTTTTTGTCTTGTTATTAATATTTTATCTTTCTTCACTTTTAAACTAAACAGATAAAAAATAAGATAAACTGAAAATAGGCCCAAGAAAGTGAGTCAATAACCCGGTGGAAACTTAAAAAATTAAAAGTCATATGGAAAGACTCTTTCTTCCTCCACCCCCATATTTTCTTCATGTATCTCGTTATTAATATGCAAATTTCTAATTTGTTGTTTTAGGATTATAAAATTCGGAAATTAAAAGCGTTTTTTCAATTGTACAATTTAGAAGAATTTCTGAATTATATAACCTAAAAGAACTTTTAAATTATAGAATCCGAAATTAATTTTTAATTTCTAAATCACACAATTTAGAAATTATTTTTTATTTAAAAAAGTATTTTTGGTTTTCACATTTCAAGAAAATTTTTTCTTAGAAAAATAATTCTTAATTATATAGTACGAAATTCAAAAATAACTTTTAAATTGTATAATTAAAAAAAATATATTTATATTTATGGGGTACAGGACGAAATATATTGAGGTGGAGGACGTAATGGCCTACGAATAAAACCAACTAGCCCAAACATTTCAATAGAGTAGACAAACCCAAAATAAAAACAAAATTCAAATTAAAAATAAGCCCAGAGTTGAGGTTCAAATGGCCCACAATGTCCTTTTGAGTGTTTGAAACCTTGACAACAGCTTTAAAATATGACTAATGGGAATATCAGAGCGCAAAGATTTACAGAAAGGTAAAAAGATTAAAGACTAATAAAAGAGCTTATATAAAACTTTGTCCTGAATACCAACTTTATTCTAGTACACATTTTTTTGGCAATATTAGATTTTGATTTTCTTCTTCAACTTTGTTCTCTATTTTGATGTCTTAGAAGTTAATCTTTTAGCTTTAGAACACCCTTTTGTCTTATTTTATACTTTTTTTAATAGGTATATTGATTATACTAATTCAAAAAAATTGATAATAAAATCGAGAAATTTAAATTATTCTACTTAAGGGAATAAAACTTAATTAAATTTCTGAGTATAATATTATGTTTTTGATTAAAAAATAAGTATCTCTTACATATTAGAAAATTTATAAAATTAAACCTTTAGTATACTATTCATTCAATTTACACTCATCTTATTGTTCACTCCAACTATTTGATTCAATTATCATTTCAAATTGATTACCTTATTATTCAAAATTATTGTAATCTAAAATTTTATTTTAATGACTCAAATATCACATAAGATATGACTTTTAACACTACTTTATTAATGACGTGATTTATTACTTTAATCAAAATTTACCTTTAAGTACGTTTAGCATTTCGCTCTCTTAACGTCTAAAATAATAAATTCTTTTGAGTTATATTCTTTAACATATAGGTAACCATTTTAATTATAGAGTAATCTTAATTAACAAACTAGTTTTTTTAGAAAGAACAATAGCTTTATAAAACAATTCATTAATTCAGATTAAGTGGGTTTGACTGGGCCATACCTGAGACCTGCGGGCATTGCATTATGCACCCTATGTTTTTAAAATTACACCCCATATCGAGGGTAAAAGGACAAACTTGTCTTTGAAAAGATATATTTTATATTATGTATTTTTGGATCAGAAAAATATCTTCTAAAATGTATTAATACATAATAGATTACACAATCAAATAATACATTTTGAAATATATATTTTTTAATATACTTTTAGATAAAAAAATACATTCTGAAATATACATTTTAAAATGTATTAATACATTTTAAAATGTATTTCCTAATATACAATATAAAATGTATTTTTAGATAAAAATACATATTTTAGGATGTATATTCCAAATGTAAAATTTATTTTTAAATCTAAAAATACATTTAAAAATATACAATACAAAATATATATTTCTATACGGTAAAATTGGAAATTTAATTTTAATAAAATTGTAACGTATAAATGGGGTAGAGAATGCAAGGCCAAACTGAGTGACACACCCAGGTCAAAGCACACGCTGGATGAGGTCATTTTCCAGCAAGGGTTAGTGTCGGATATGATGAAACAATTAACAATAATGAAAGGAGAATATATTTTTATTTTGTAATATGGCTTTTGATAGTGGATAAAATTTTATATTAATATTAATTGATAATAGGGAATATCAAATTGTTTAGTACTAGTATAAAATAATTTCATCTACTAAGATCGAATATAGAAAAAGAACTGGAAGATTATCATGCGTGCATTTATTGAAGTCAGGAACGATTTATTTTTTAATTTTAATCAATAATATATCGTCAAACAAAGTGAAAAATAAGTTGAATCTTATATCAGTCACGTAACGAAAAAATAGTGTAATTTGTCTGAAATCTAAAGTGAAACTTCTCACTGAATTTAGTTTAATTGCATAACCATTTAACGATTCGTATTAATTCGTGTTTTTCAAAACCTTTTAGGTTTCCACTATGAATTTGAAATGTTTATCAAATAATTTGCTTTCTTTACTAATCTTCATATTATTACTTCGGTCTTTCTTTTTCTTTTTCAGTACTTCTTAATAATTATTAACAATTTAGTAAAAAAAATGTCATTTTGTTATTATAATTTTCTCAAAACGTGTATTATCTTAAACAATAAATAATGTGATGAGTACGAAAAGACGTATTAGAATAACACAATTTTGTTTATAAAAAATGAAGGGGTGTAACATTTTCAAAATAAAAAAGAACATCGCAATTTGAATTTCAAGAGAAGAAAAATGCAATTTACCAAAGAATGTCTCTATGTGTCTGTGATGCAAACTTTTGCTAGATATAACGAAAAGAAAAAATTCGGTAACAGTGTTGTATTAAGATAACTGGGCAATTGCCTGAGATTAAGTTATGATCTGAGACAATAATAAAAGTATCGTGGTACTTTTTTATGAACTTTTTTTAACAAAAATAAATATAATGATAAAGATATTGTTTAGAGACATTTCCGCCTGAATAATAGATTATTTACATTGAATTTATGTGTTAAATTATTAAAAACTGAATATAAATATTTAGAAACATCTTTGCTAATAAAAATATTATTCAAAATAAGATTTATTTGAAATTTACAAGAAAATAATAAAAAATAGATAAAATGCATAAATTAAATAATACAAAAAAGTAAATAAAGCAATTAAAGTGATTGACAACATGGTATTAATCTCTCTGTATAGTTCGGCTTCTATTATAAAACATAAGTTTAATATTTAATAACACTAATTCTAATTAAAGATAACCTCATGATAATAACTTTCACTCATTTAATATGTCTATCCGACATACCAATCTTATATTTTAAAAACTCTTATATACAAAGTTTAACATTAAAGAATGTTGTTTGGATTAGGGAAATAAGATGACTAATAATAGTATTAGAATATATTTATCTTAATTATAGCTTTAGGGAATATGTAGCAGTGGTGAAATTGTCCTTTACATAGGTGCACGAGTTGTCTCAGTGTCTTGGTTCTCATTATACGAAATGGGACTTAATTTGTCGCAGTGCACCACCAACGTTGCCATTTGCAATTTATGCTCATCTCTCTTTTGACCTGTTTCCGTATACAACTTTTTCCTACCATAATCTTTTTTTTTTTTTTTTTTTTTTTTCTGTTTAATGACCAGTTTCCAAATTAAGACTTACAGAAACCATATGAAAAAACATTAATCATGTTTACTTCTAGAACCGCTTCTGTGATGTTATTGAAGGATCCTAAACGGATCAATCAAAGTGTGAATGGTGTGAATGGAGATAATAGAAAGCACTATAATGGAGCTCGACCGTGGCCGTTTTTTCCATTTATTATGACGGAGGAGATGATTCCCACCATTTTCAACAACTTCCTTATTTGGTGCTCTCTATGAAGGGTTGATTTACTATTTATGACTTCTTTGAGAAGACATATGTTGGAGATTTAACGTTATACCACTCAAACTTTAGATTTATGGATTATTTGTTTGACTCATTTTTGTCTATGACTTCTAATCACATTTAAACTCCTAAAAAATAAATATTTACCAAAGTTGAAATTTTTAAGTATTGTTACTTGTCTAATTTGACTTGGTTTAATGCAGATAAAAGATTTCTGTTTAAATCATATGAATACAGACATCCTGATATAGGAACACACTCAAATAAGCTAGGATTTACACTATGGAAACTATGAATAAAGGAAGACTGTGTGCGTTAAATAAAAAAGGTGTGTTGAACTTCTGTTAGCTAAGTGGAAATGGAGATACAGATGTGGAGAGATGTCTTAAATGCTAGATACGGTAATTAGAGGAAAATTGATGCAACTCTGATATATAGATGTCACTCTACTTGGTGGCAAGACATCTGTAGGATATTCGATAAGGGAGATTTAGGCAATTGGTTCAATCGAAGATGTCAGTGAATTTTATGGGATGAACGGTGTGTTAAATTTTGGAAAGATAGGTGGGTGGATGGTCAAGTTTTAAAAGAAAAGTTTCCAAGATTATTTACGATCTCTCAATGTATAAGTAAGGAAGTGGGTAACCTTGTTCAAAGAGAAAATATAACAACTGAAGGGTGCTTTAGTTGGAGTTTAAGTTAGCCCAGGGAAAAGTTTGTATGAGAAAAACATGAAAAACAACAAATGTTGGCTTTCATATCAAATGTTTGTTGGTGCACAAATATTCAGATAGGTTGATGCACAAGAGCTCATAAATATTGACATTAAATCATTAAAATGTTACTTTTGTATTTCTTCCAATAATCAAATTAAATGTTTAACTTATTCTTTTTTCATAAAAATTGGTGTAAAATATTTCTTGCATTATTTTTCTATAAAAATATTCTTTATAACGACTAATTTTTAGTTCAATAAATTAAAACTAAAATTATTTAAGAATTTGTTTGGTGTTTATGATATGGTAATATATGATAAAATAAAAATATGATAAATAATATTTTTATTTAATTGATTTATTCTATCAAGAATAAAATAACAATAAGTTAATATAATAATGATAATGATAATAACAGTAATTGTGACAAAGAGTGATAATAATGATGGTAATGGTAGTATAAATAACTATAATGATAAAAATTGATTACTACTGGATATTAGAGTGTATAATGACTATAAAACAAAAGTGAGGCTGAGGCTGCAACGGTAATCATTAGATAAGATGACAATGGTAACAAAATTTTTGACAATAATGGTGAAAATAAGATTGATTATGTAATAAAATTTTTAACAAATAAGATTGATTATTACGTAGTATGGTGATAATGAAGAAAATAAAAGTAGTCATTAAGATACAGATAACAATAATGACAAAATTGTTTATAAGAATTGTGAAAGTAATAATAATTAAATAAAATTATTTGCAAAAAATGTAAAAATAATAATAATAGTGATTATTATATAATTGTTAATGTAATAATGGTGATTTTGTCAATAATGATAATTAGTATAAAAAAATAACAGTAATAATGAGAATAATATATATAAAAATTCTGGAGATAACAATAAAAGAGTAGGTAAATAAAGATAATGAAAGTGATAATCATACAACTAAGATGATTTAAGATGAAGGTGATGACAATAATAATAGTTAGCTGGAGGAAGCTGAAAAAAAATATAAAAATAGAATATTTTATCTTTATATATACCAACTTATAGTTTTTTCTTCAAAATAAGAAATCATATCTAGTCAATGTCCCGAACAGTTTATTACAGCAAAACCGAATAATTATGTCATTATCAAATTCTTTAATATTTTCTGGAAGTACGATTTTGTCTTGTATAAAAGACATTTTGAGAACATTACTTTAACTCTTCATATATAATGAACAAAAACTAAAATAATAAATATATACGACAATGTTAAGAAGGGTCCTAGCATACTATTTAATAAATTAAAAGAGAAAATTTTTATCGTGAGATGCAGATGCACTTCTCTGTTGTTGTTTTTTTTTTTTTTTTTTTTTTTTTTTTTTGTTTTTTTTTTTTTTTTTTTTTTTTTTTTTTTTTTTAACGTGTTCTATATTTTATTTCCAATATCTTTTTAATTCCTTAAATAACATCTTATTATTGTCGTTACAAAGACCATCCTAAATATAATTATCTTCAAAATAAGAAATCATATCTAGTCAATGAAAAGAGAGCGTAAAAAAAATATCTTATGCAAGTTAAAAATAATTTGTAAACATGGCATTAACCACCTTCTCGATCATATCTTTAGATGTTTAAGTTTACTGTACAGCAATTAAGAAATATTTAATGAAATAAAAGATTGCTTACATTTTGACTAAAATGTCCTTAATTGATATATTTTCCAAAGATAAGTTTTCTCAATACATTTCTATTTTGAAATTTTTTATCACAAAGTATATATATTTAATAAAAAAATATCTTTATATTTTTTAAAGATAAGTTTGGTAAATTTTCCAAACTAGTGTAATTTTTTTTTTAAATTTTCAAAATGGTATATTTTTTATTTTATTTCCTGGTATGGGTAAATTGCACAGAGATTGCACGATCTTATTGTGAATAAATCGTTCTATTATTGTACGATTTAATTTAAAATATATGAAATCCTGAGAAGATAACACAATTTAGTTAAAGGAATGAAATTGTGGAATAAAGGTACGATTTTAATTAAGTAATTAATTGATCAATTGAAATAGTTAGGCTACTGGAAGAGTTTAGGGTAATTAATTCTCCTACCTTTTACTCTCCTATTTTTAGTTGTTGTATTGGGTTGTGCATATAAAATTAAATTAGAAGATAAAACTCTTTTGGAAATTTTGATGAAAATGAAAATGTAGTCATTGAAATTAATTAATTGTCATTTAAGTAATTAAAATAAATGTGAAACTAATTTGAATGGAAGAATATGAAGAAAAGTTACCCGTTTTAATTTGAATGATTTATATATAGAGAAATTTAAATTATTTATTGATTAGTTTTTTTAATTTATTTACATTTTTTTCTTTCTTAAAAGTACTTACTTGACTCTTTTTTTTCTTTTATAAAAATTTTAAAACTTATTTATATTTTTTTCTTTTTTAAAACTACTTATGCTCTTTTTTTCTTTTATAAAAGTAACCATTGATGTAATTTTATAAAAATTCTCAAACTATTTCTGCTTTTTTCTTTTCTTTTATAAACATTCTCAAACTTATTTAAATTTTTTTTCTTTTATAAAAATAACCATTGCTGCAATATTTTATAAAAATATAAATAAGTTTCAAAACTTTTGTAAAAGAAAAAAAAGAGTTCAAGTAAGTACTTTCAAGAAGGAAAAAAATGTAAATAAATTTTAAAAACTAATCAATTCAAATAATTTAAATTTTTTCTACATATATACCATTCAAATTAAAACAAGTAACTTTTCTTCATATTCTTCCATTCAAATTAATTTCACATTTATTTTAATTATTTAAATGACAATTAATTAATTTTAATAACTACATTTTCATCAAAATTTCCAAAAGGGTTTTATCAATATACATTAATTATAATTTAATTTTATATACACAACCCAATACAACAACAAAAAATAGGAGAAAAAAGGTGGAAGAATTTATTATCCTAAACTCTTCAGTAGCGTAACCATTTCAATTAATCAATTAATTACTTAATTAAAATCGTACATTTATTCCACAATTTCATTCCTTTAACTAAATTGTGTTATCTTCTCACGATTTCATATATCTTCAATTGAATCGTGCAATGATAGAACCATTTATTGACAATGACATCGTGCAGTCTATGCACAATTTACCCATATCCGGAAATAAAATAAAAAATACACCATTTTGGGAATTTAAAAAAAAAATTACACTAGTTTGAGAAATTTGCCGATAAGTTTTCTCAATACATTTCTATTTTGATTTTTTTATGTCAAAATTATATATATTTAATAAAAAAAATACTTTTACGCGCTTAATTTTCTCTAAAACAATCATAAAATATATTTCTTCATCTATATTTTTCATTACACTTATAATTATTTTATAATGTCTTTGAAAATAAAGTCAAATTATTTATTTATAAATTCTGAATTATTCTATATTATTATCGTAGATGGGATATAAAATTAAATAACTTTTGTTTTTGTTCAAAATGTAAATGAAGGTAAGTTTGATAAAATAAAGAGTCTTATCAAGCATATTAATTTTATATTTTGTTTAAAGAAAAACTTAAACGATGATAAAAGAGAAAAAGTTAAATAAAAACAAAAAAAAAGGTTAATAGAATGTTAGGGCGCCAACAATTTCGTCCATATAAGAAATTATATCTTTGTTTTCATAGATATAGATAGTTTCTTCATTTCCCTTACAAATGAAGAGTGTATAAGTTTTCATCAAATTTAAATACTATTGATTTTAGAAAAGGGTATAGTGTTTGATTTTTTTTTTCCGAGTGTGTTTTAATTTTGTTTGCAAGTTTTCTTTTCTTCTTTTTTCTTTCCGTAGAAGTTCTTTTATATTGGTTCCTTATGTAATGCTTATTATTATTTTTTTATGAAGTGTGTGATGCTTATTTCATTTGTACTTTTATTCTGGTTCGTATTTTTTTTCCATCAGGCATATTATTATATATTCCACCTATATTTTCTACAAGATCCAATTAATTCACTAACATTAAAAAAATTAATTAATTATTTAGTTAATAGTATTACATTTATACTAAATTCATATGACTTTTGTAACTTTCCCAATTGTAAAAGTAAGATTCTAAAAGAAAAAAATACTTAGTTCGCTATATATATATATAGATCATTTTTTCATTTATTATCTATTAAATCTTTAAAAGAATGACTCTTGATTAATAGTAATTTAATGAAAAAAATAATGTATACAATATTTTAAGTTAATATTCTTGTAAAATAAATAAACAAAATTTCTGATTTAGGTCTTATAAAAATCATGAGAGGAAGTAAATAATTTATAGTTCAGAAATAGCATTTCTGTCTAGATCTCATATTGAACCTATGTAAATTCCATAACGACTGTATGCATACGCAACCTACATTAAATTTTGTTGTAAATATTTAACATTAGTTTTGATTAGTGAGCCCAAAAGCTTTAACTAGGGCTATTATCCATTTTAATTATCATAATATGGTTTTAAAAATTTAAAGAGATTAAATAAAACTAATTTAATTTTTTTAAGTAAACCCATTGGATGTAAATACTGTAAGTGTATAACTAATTTAGCTAAACTAGCAGCAACGAGAAATAATAACGAGATGTGTTTTAACATGCTTTATTTTTGATTTAATCATATGTGGCTCCCAATAAAACTTACGTGGAGTTTATTGATCCAACAGTAAAGTTTATCCAATAATGAAGACTTTCGTTAAAGCTAATGCGAAAAGGTGTATTATTAGTATTTTTCATATAACATATAAAAGAATAGTTTTCAACATGGCATTTACCCATAACTCTTTATCCTTTTTTTTTCCCTAGTGAACAAAATATCTCTACATCCGAAACTATAACATTAATCCTTGAAAAAGTAAAATATCAACCAATAAACAACTTTCCTCTTCCATGATGCTGTTTTGTTACACTAAAAGGATCAAAACTAGTAGTAATTGTGTCACACTTAGAAAAAAACTTTTTTTTATAGGAAATTCTGTAAAGTTAGCACTTGCTACATAAACTGTATCTTAGTACTACATAAATTGTTGCAACTTAAAACAATATCATTACTAACGAATTAAAAATGTTAAATGTTGGAATTATATACGGTTAATATAATTTTTCATTTAAGAACCGAATTGCTAATTTATATATGCATCTTTTGAAGATTAACCAACATCTGTTTAGTCATATATATAACTCGTGCATTGCAGCAGACATATACTTTATTCTCTGGACCTTGGTTTATAATTTTCCAAGACTCAAGCAACGTACGTACATTCACATACCATGTCTCATACATGAGACATTTTTCACCTATACAAACATCCTCTGTATGCTGGTGTCCAGTAATCTGGTCCACTGCTCTCTCTGTAAACTAGAGGAGTGCATGAAGTAGGAACTAAACAAAGACCTCTGCTCCGAAGATCTAGCTTTGTATCGTCCTTATCTTTTCTATCCAAGCTTCCCCATGGATCCTTCAATCCCATGAAAACCAATGACAATAGGGTTAGTTATTGCCAGCGAAAAGTATGGAAGACTAAAGAGAAATGGAGAACTTTCTTACCTTGTGAGAGTTAGCCTTCAAGTAAGGGTTGCTCAGTAGCTGCAAATTATGCATGAATGAAACTGTAAAGAAGCTAAAGAAATAGGAAAGAAATTGAACAAGAAATTTACCTATTGCATATTCAAGAAGGATAAATATATAATTTGTTAAAATATTTTTGTCTTATAAAACTTACTGAAATCGGCGTAATATTTGCATGAAATTGTTGGTTTAAATCTTATTGTTATTGTAACGAAAATAATTTGGTGTTTAAAATTGCATCTTTGTTCCACGTTGTATGTTGGGGATGGCCAGTCATAAAGAAATAATTTCTTTTTGGGTGATCTTTAATTTACTTCAAGTCTGATCATAGAGCATGATTGATGTGGGATAGACAAAAATGTGCAATTGTTCAACGTAACATTCCTTTATTCGTTTTAATATAAGGGATTTGTGCAAGAAGTCTAGTTTCGTTGGCATTAAAAATGATAAGAAGAAGAAGAAAGAAAGCAACAACAACAATAATAGTGTATTATATAGTTGCATAATGCAATGGAAAGAAAGTTTTGCATAATGATGCCCACCTGGACTTGTTCTTGAAGAAACTTTATGTACCCTATTGCTTCAAACAGCACAGATGCAGTATCTGTCTGAAATTCAACAAAAAAATTGATCATTATGAAGTAGGTAGTGAGAAAAGTAGAGCACTGTTAATTATATATATATTTATAAAGAAGAGGAAACGAAAAAGGGAGAGTGTTAGTGCAAAACGTGTAGTAACCTTTCCAAATGGAGACACAATTTGCTGAAGGGCTGTGATTTTGTCCCCTAGCTTGACTTTGGGTGCCTGCAGCTTTTAAACAATGAATAGAAGTTTCTTAACAGTGCACAAAAGGAGGTTCCCCACTTTCTGCTTTTCTTTACAGTCATAAGTTCATCTTGGGCATTTTATATGTTACCTTTGAAGAAGAAGCTGTTGATGTGTCTTGCTTAGGCTTTTTTAACATTGCATCTGAAGATTCTTCAGATCTTTTCTTCTTTACTTCACGTGTTGTACCCTCCTCTTTTCCATTAATATTAGTTCTTATCTGCATCGCACCATATTATACATATTTCATAAACAAAACTGTGCTAAATCAGTATGGTAAACCATATATAATAATTGGTTTGTAATGAACTCACCGGTGATGGTGCTTGAAGACCCTGCTTCTTTGGTTCAGATACGTTCAGGAACTTCATGCTTGGCTTCTGAGCATGGATTCCAATAACTGGCCTTCCAAATCGACTGTTAAAGGATATAACATCTGAGAAATTTCTTGTGCATGAAGGAAGATTGGGCATCCCATGGTAGAGTTTGCAACTATCACCCACTGAAAGGCCATTAAATCCATGCTGATATCCATTTGCATTTAATGATTTTCCATATACAGATCCTTGCACTTCACTTGCATGAAACTCTTGCTTGATCTTCATGTCATGATCATAGCATGGGAACACTCCAGGATTTCTATTTGCTACTCCTCCAAGAGAGCATGTGGAGTCTCCAAAAGGTTGCTTGAAGTGATCAGATTGTGGGAAGTTATCCATGGAAGAATTCAAGGACATGTTGTTTGTTTGTGGATCAAAGTGGCTATTTACTTCTGGGTCTGGTGGGGCAATAGAGCAAGTGCTTACAAGATTAGATAACTTGGTCAACCTTTCATTATTCTCAATCATCGCTTCACTAAACCCGTTTAAGTGCTTCTCAAAGCTGTTTAACGAAGTTGAACCACTATATTCCCAACTGGTATGATCAAGCTTTTTCAAGTAGTCACAGACTGGTTGAAACATAGTGCTTGTCATGTTTTTTGATGACAGTGCACCCAGAAAGTTCTCTCCAATTTCTTGGCTGCTATGCAACTCGCCGTTTGATCCAACACCTCTAAAATCATGTGATAAAAAAGTTAGTTGTAGGTAAACTAAAGAAAAATATAGCAAACCAATCTTATTATGTTAACAAGCAAAATATCCACTAATTCAACTGTATAAAGTTTTCAATAATAAAACACGTATATATTAAAGCTGTATAGCATATAGTGTTTAAGAGTGGCTTTATGGGTGTGGATGTATACGAAAGAAACCGAGAGAGAATAAGAGATCATAGTTTTTAAGTATGAACACACGAACGAATTAGTTGACTGAGGGAGGCACATAACTGTTAGATAGTGGAAAGCAAAGCCTAGAAGATCGTGTGACCAATGAAACTCATGGTACTTTAACCCTATTATTTATTACAACCTATATATGCACCTTAAACTTCATCCATTTACTATCCCTAAAGATTATTCTCTTATGTCTGATTACCGTAATACAAATAATCAACATCGAATATACTTATTTATAAAAGTATTACTCTAAATAATCTTAATCATACAGCTTTTTATTCATGTTTTTATGTAAAAGCATTAGTAACATATAAACTTACGATAAAACATGGCTCCAAAGTTGATTATCCGAAGCATGTTCTCCCATCAACTCGTTGGAGGAAGGAGCAGGTGGGTCAATGAGTCTGCGAGAGGACTCAACAGTGAGGCTTGAGTGGTTGGAAGCATTAGTGAAGGATGTAGAAACAGATATATCCTCCTCACAGGAAGAGGAAGAATTAGGGTTTCTTTGGTTGTTCCATGTGTTATTAGTATCGTTCCAGGAAGAAAGAGAGTTTGCCTGGAGATACCACCAGTTTAATGGGGTGATAGATGTTGCAACTGTGTTTCCAGCACTTTCTTCAGTCATCTCTCTATAATATCTCTCAAAATTTGCCTTCTTACTCTCCCTTTTATTGGTCGAATAATGGAGCTAGCAAGGGTTGGATATATAAGTCTCTTTGTTTCTTTGCCGTTGTGGTGGGGATTTATGGAGGGGATTGCTCCAATTTCAGTGACGTATAAATTTGTAGGTTATATCAATAATAGGGGAGACAATAAAATATGCAACCTGAGTTTTTCCACTAACGTTCGTGGGCAATTATTATAAAAGGTGATGGGCCAGCACGAGTTTGGCTAAATGTTGCTAATGTTGGAGAGCATGGTATTTGGTGTTGCTAGTTTTATTACCACTTAGGTTATTAGTATTACACATTCATTTTTTATATTACTTCCATTTTAGATTATTAAAAATATAATCACATCACACTCTTTCTCTATATATAATTGCGTTTTTAATAAAAAGAAAAGTTAGAAAATATTGATTTAAAAATTAACAATTTTGTATTCATCGACCAGTTATTCCATGGGGATATATAACTTTCTCTAGATATCGTAAAGGCTGAGTAAAATTAACGTTGAGAGTGATAAAAACTACGAAAAAGCATAAAGTAATTGCGCATGCAGTTGTTTGTGTTTATATAACTATACTGTTCCTCATCAAATTTTTTTATCATGTAATAAAATACGTTAAAGGATGAGATCTCTCAGTTCTAAACGAACTGCATGAATCCTAAAAATAGTGTAATTTATTAATGTGGGGTAGAAACTGGATAGAGATGAACCTTTTAGAGATGATTTTGACCTAGTACTATTTTTTTTTTTTTTTTAAATTTGAGGAAACTTGCGTTTGAAACTTTTTAAAAGAAAGTATGCCCATCCTTATTAGGTTTACAAGTGTTATGTAAAAATTAGATGAGTTTTTAAAAAGTTAAAATATCTAATAATTTAAATTATGTTAAAAGTTTATTTTATTTTCAGATTTAATTTAAGTATTTACTAATTACTTATAAATTTAGCTAAAGCTATTCTTTGTTTTTTAAAATTGTAAAATAATATATTTTGACAAACAATACAACCGTATTATAATATTATCATAATATAAATAAATAATTAATTTGTTTGATAAAATTGGATTTGATGATATTTTTAAATAGTGTTTTCAGCTTAATTGTTAATTACTAGGGTTAGGAGGGGAAGGAAGAGGTTTTAACTTTTTGATTACTTAGAATGAGACCCGCGCACACTATTTTTGGAGTCGCGCGCTGAATTTATTTTCCATATGCGTTTGACTAAATTGAGGTTGTAGGACCCACCATGTAGCAAATGGACACCTTGATAGGGATGCTAATATAAACACGAGCAAACTCTAATAGTGAGTTTTGAATGGGGTTGGAAAGAAAAAGAACAAAAAAACGTGAAAAAGAAAAAGTAAGGTTGTGTAGATTGTTAGAAAATAAGTGAAATTAAATAGAAAATGGTATGAAATTTGTACCACACTAAATTGATATGACTGACAAAAATTGTAAAATTTATATTAAAATAAAGATTTCTAATATTTCATTGAGTAATTTTTTTAAAGAATATGTTTAAATATTATCAATAATTATGTTAGAGTAATTGAAATAAAATTTAAAAACATATATATTACGATATTGAAATTAAATATTTAAATATATATATATATATATATATATATATGATAAAATTAAATTATTAATACAAATATAATTCATTTAAAAAAAATTTTAAAATTATGATTTCTAAATTTGATTTATAAATAGAATAATAAAACAAATGAAAACAAATATAATACAAATGAAAACTTTTACTTGGTCATTAAACGGTTAAAGAAAACAAATACACTGTAGTATAACAAACTACAACCAAGCTAAATAAAATACAATATTATTCTATACTATTTACCAATTACAGGATGTGATCTTCAACAACATCAATGTTTTGATGCACATGTTATAGACCACGATGAATGTCTTGAAATATGTTATTCAAACCTAGTTATTGTGATGCATACTTTGTTATAATCCTTTAATACTGTCCTAAATTTGATTTAATATATTATCATATTTAGAACATGAGATTTATGTGCTTTAAGGACAAAATGTTCATATCCAAATTTAAGATATTCTTCATAAAAGTCATTTGGAGGTTCAAGGTAGTGATCACAGACACATATACACGTTTTACGTTGATTATATTTATTTTTTTTAAATTTATTATTGAAGAAATTAATATGAACTAACTTGCAATTACATATTGCGAGTCACAATTATAAATTTGATATATATAATAAAATTTACAAAATAATATTTTAAAAAAAATATATACTTTGTAGATATTAACTTTTTTTAATAAATTTATTATTTTATTTGAAAATATTAAAATAAAATAATTTTAGAATTATAAAATAAAATAAAAATAGAGAACAACTCTTACTTTATTTTTAAACTTTTATTTTATTTTTTAACATTAAAATAATTTTTAATGTAAAATTTAAAAGATGTGTAAAGTATAACTAAAGTTGACTCTATTAATTACGTTGTTGAAATTAACATAAACCAGCAAAAGAAACATATAATAAAAAGTTTCACTCAAATTTCAATCTTAAATCTAATAAAGGTATTTTGCTTTCACTAAGAAGAGACTATATAATGGAGAAATTAAATGAGATAAAGAAAACAAAATCTTCCAGTCATAAGCATCCCAATAAAAAAAAAAAAAAAAAAAACCTTAA
>Ga0209489_106157_pt1 | contig 19652 bp, 25 predicted proteins | sample SiratrowhiteBW_FD_187527 | JGI IMG/M metagenome (GOLD analysis project Ga0209489, IMG submission 187527) | Root nodule microbial communities of legume samples collected from California, USA - Siratro white BW (SPAdes) (version 2) | ecosystem: Host-associated > Plants > Roots > Nodule | place...
AATTAAGTTAGTCAATATGACATAACAGGTTGCATAATTTTGTAAGTTATAAACATTACCTGTACAAAATGGTTCCCATAAACATGTCCTATGCATATTATCCGATGTTGACTAACATCAACAGGTGGTTTACTTCGTAATGGAAAAATAGTTACATTTTGTTGCAATGACAAGCAAACAAGAATAACATTATATCTACTTGCAATAACATAACCCATATCTGGTATAGTCATCCACTTCTCAACACTTGCCTGCAAAACTTTAAAGGGTTAGTGATATGTCATTGCATTTAGAATTGTTAATGAAAAAATTAAACATAAACACTTACAGATGATGTCCCCTCAACAAATAAAGAGTTCTTAAGTTCATCGAAGCGCTCATGGCTACCACAGATGTTTGTATATTGATCACGCCGTTGACATATTTCTTTATATAGATCCATTCTGATTAATGGCTATGACTCTTCTCCCATTCCCAACAATGCAGCAATTGATCGATAACCACAATGTCCATCAGGTTTAACATCAATGATGTCCAGTATGTATGGGTGAGTAATAGGATGAAATTGATCAAGACTGGGCAAAACTTTACAGGACAACTGCGAATGAGATTTTACCTTCACCCTTAAAGCCTTTTGTGTAGAACAACTATCCTCCATGGAATGAATCTTGTCTACATGCTCAAAGTATGAAGGGTCACGCTTGGTTGACCTCTCTAATCGTTTCTGTTTAGGCTTTTGTGACCCTTTTGTCTTAACCTTTTCCAATGGGGGACATAATGATGTCATTGTAGGGTATGTAATTTCAGCCAGTTTGCCCTTTATGGTGATTTTACCTCCTATATCAAGCTCATCAAAGCGTTTAGAAATCACCTCCCATTCTTGCTTAATAGACAATTCAGATGATGACTGACTTGATGATAAGTTTGAGAAACTAAGTCTAGTCCACATCACATGCACTACATTTAGTGGTATAACACTAACATCATATCTTGCAAGCTCACAAGCAAATAGTAAGCCGTGAGTATATCTAAGAACATAGCCACACTTTTTCTTATCAAAGCCAACAAAATTTACCTCATTGAACTCCTCTGCAATGTGTACCAATGCATACTTGCTTACAAGACCCAATAAACCTTTGTACAATGGGATGTTGTAAGAGTGGGTAGCAACATTTAGACTATCTCGAATGATGCCTTAATCTGATTATGTTGAAGGACAAGGAGATTGTTGATTGCATCCCAACATGTACACAAATCACCTATGCTAGTTTGCAAGATACGCTTCAAATTCCCATGAGCTTGTTCAACCATGCAAGATATAACAGACAAAATTATTTTAATTTTAAAAAACAGTCTTTAACATATAAATATACATTATATATAACAACATACCTATTTGATGTAGTATTGCCCATATGCATGACCTTATTTGTCCAAGCACTGACAAACTTTTCCTTATGAGGTTTAATCCAGGTCTTTTGCACATATTCTAAAAATATCGGCCATGCCAAAGAAGTATTTTCAAATTTTTCAACACATTTAGGGAATGCTTCACAATCAGTACAATCAACTATAGTTTCCCATGCTTTCATGACAACATCCCATGCCTCCCTTGGATGAATAAGCATTTTACACTTCGCCTTAACATTCTTGTTTATGTTGAACCTGCATAGCAAGTTACAAGTTTCTGGAAAAACAACTTCAATGGCATTCACCAAAGCTAGATCCCTATCACTAACAATAACTGTAGGGTACACATCTCGTCTCAAAAACAACCCTCTCAATCTTTGCAAAGTCCAAATGAAATTATTTTGGCGCTCAGTAGCCATCAAAACAAATGCAGCTGAGAAAGTTAAGCCTGTGGATGTCACACCTACAACTTTAAGCAGTGGAAGCCTATACTTATTTGTCTTGTACGTGGTATCCATCAACAACACATTGCTAAATGCATTTAACAACTTCAAAGAATCAGGATGAGTCCAAAAGATGTCACTTACAACTCGGGAGGACTCGTGAACCCTATGCCAATGAATATACTTGTCACGCTCCAACAACATTATTAACTGTTGCATTTCAGTTCTTGATCCTCTAACTGATCTCTTGTATGTATATCTGGTATTGTACAACTGTTTCAGTTTCGTGACATTATCTTCATTCTTCTCTTTAAGGGTAAGCAATATGTTCTTTGGTTTCACTCGACTTTTCGTCATATCTACAACTAAAGCGTGTTTATCAGTTCGTAACCTACTGGCATAAGGGTGACCAACCAACCTATTAGCCAATTCATGGTTATGCAACCCACATACGACTTTGAGAACCCAACCTTCAACACCTTTTGTTGGTTTGCCACGCAATCTAAACGGACAGTCACACTTTCTTGTGCCGGTTATAGTAACCTCTAAATTTGTTTTGTACTTTCTATATTTTCCACTTCTCTTACATCCCAACAAGACATAGGTCTTCCTACCTTGTGCTCTAGTTGCTTTGTCTGATCTCAATATGACAACAACAAATCCAAGCCTAAATGCAACCTTGCGAACCCATTCAAGTAATTCGTCTCGAGTACCAAACACCTGCACAATATATCACATTCATATGTAATTAATTTACATTTCATAAACATAAACAAAAACAAAACATTTTACCTTATCAGTTGTGAAATCAATAATGCAATCTTCTTCCTGAACCAAGCAACCACTTTCAAGTTCACCAGATACCTTGTTTACTTCCTCTGAATATAGACAAAGACTATCCATATCTGTAACATAACAAAACACAACTCATAAGAAAAAAAAAGGAAAAAAAGTTAAAAAAAATTCTAAACATTAACCGGACGCATCCCCGTCCGGTTCACAAAACAATTATAATATGAGAACCGGATTCAGAGGAGGGGGTGCCATCGGGTTTGAACACTTGTGAACCGGACGCAACCCCATCCAGTTCTCAAAAGTTAAGATAATGCAAACCGGATGGCTTATGGTTTGATATCATCCGGTTTGCAAATTTTGTAAACCGGATGACCCTCTTCATTCGGTTCACAAGTTCATAAATCGGACCCTCTTACCTATCCGGTTTGCAGTTTTTAACAAATTATGAGAACCGGATGGGTTGGCATCCGGTTCACACCATACAAACCGGATGGCACCCCCCTCCATTACATCCGGTTCTCATTTTACGAACCGGACGGGTCGTTGTTCGGTTTTCAAATATCAAAAAAACTAAACCAGATGATCTCATCTGGGAACCTATTCAGAAACTTAAAAAAATTCCACGAAATGCAAAAATCTTACCTCTCCATCGTTCCTTGCCTTCAATAAACACTGCACACTCGTCGGAATGTTACCCCTTCCGTTCAATCACCCTTCAAACACTCAAAAATGACACCGGAGAAGGAATATTGAAGAGAAAATGCTCTGAGTAATTTTCGCGAACGCTGTTGTGGAGAAGAGAAGGTGAACTGTTTTATTAAAGAAGGGGTATTTACGTCATTTCATTAACGGTAGGGATGTCATTAAAAAATTATATGGGGGTGCAGGAAGAGGGTATGAGGGTGGAGGAAGAATTTGTCCGTAACTTCACATTTGTTATCCTGGACTTTTAGCCCTAGTGCTGTATACCCTTTAAGATCGGGTTGACCCGCATCGCAGCCCAAGGCCCAGTTCCAATCACAACTAAGCAACAATTTTGGCACCGAAAAATCTTGAGTACACTCTTCGTTATGCCGTTGCATGCTTTCACAAACATAGTAATGTTCACTTTTGCATTCTGAAGCAACCACAACTGATTTAGCCAAAAACTTCTCCGCTGAACCACCCTGCGCAAACTGTACTAGGTCCACAGCCTCATTAACCATTTCTGTGCAACGTTCTGCGAAAGCTTCTGACTCCACAGTTTCGTTGGGTAACCACCCTCTAGCTAGCTCGCGTTCCACCTCCACAGTTTCTTCCTCAAATGTGACACAGTAGACTTTCTCATTAATCTTAATATACTTTGTCATAGTCACGACACTGGAGTATTGACCCTCAATCTTGCATAGTCAAGTCGTTCCCACTAAGAGGTTTCTTGATCCACTTCTATGAGGCAGCCCACATTATCGGCAATCTGCTTAAAGCAGTCAACAGTCCAAACCACCTTATTCATGAGAACACCATCTTGCCCAGTAAGTAGAACGTCCTTGTCACCTAAATATCTAACCTTAATAGAACCCATTCCTGCACGTAGCAGATCTTCTCTCAATGCCTCCATTACACTAAACTGTCTCACTTTCTCCCACTTTGTAAGAGTTATTATTTTTACTATATCATTTGATTTCCATACTTTTAAGTATAAATACCATTTTCCTTTGATCTTAAGAAACTCGATTATTACTTTCATATTCATATGATTAAATGCCTTACAATTTGAGTTTTACAACAAAGCAAAGGTAGCTTTTCATAAGTTAGTTTAATGAAGAAAGAATAACCTTTTCATATTTGATGGAATACTCTGAACAGCGGACAAATTACACGAGTTATTACTAGAAAAATATACATGAGAAGTGGAATTTAAATTAATTTAATAAAGGAAAACTCCTATACCAACTTGAGCCAAACTCAAATCGGCAAAATATTGTGCAACATAGATTTTTTCATTCGTAAACTGTATAATTTCTATTTAGGCTATATATTTTGGTCTTATGGTAAATAACCTAACCTTAGGAGAGAGACTTGATGTTAAGTTAGGGTTGGAGAAACTTGGCGCCATGCTAGGGTTAATGTAACTTTCCTATTTGAAATAACTATACTAATTATTTTATCTTTTTTTCCTAAAAATAAGAATTAGAAAATCTTACACTTTAATTCATCATTAAATTTCCAATTTATAAGTAATTTGTATTCTAAATAAATTATAAATATTAGAAAACAAACAAGTAGGTTTTTTATAAATATTGTGATAAAATAAAATAAAAAAATTGAAAAAAAATAAAAAAATATCTAAAACATTAAAAAAATATGGAGAGGGTGAAAGAAATGAATGAGATGTTAGCACCAGGAGTTGCTATAGGAGTTGCTAGAGGATTTGATGAAATCAAAGTGAATGAAGTCTAAGGAATCATGAAGATGATTGAAGATGTTGGTTCTAGACTTAGGCTTTGTGTGTGAGTGTGTGAGTTCTTATTTGTGTCATAAAATCATTTGTTACATGTTTCATATATCTTAGTAAGCTCCAAAGTGTAAGTTGTTTAATCAAATTAATCAAAGTTTTCAAATAAATGTGTTTTGGAAATAAAAATTAAGAAACTAGTTTTATTCTGAATCTGATAAATTTTCTGTTCCAGAAAAGTTTAATTGATTGAACAGTTATATCAATCGATTGAAGTTTTAATAGATTTTTAAAACAATTTGCCTATATAAAGGGAAGACACGTGTTTTGACAGATATATAGAAAATCATTCTAAAAAACTTTGTGAAATCCATTGAGAGATAATCGTACGAAACACCTTGAAAGCTTTTGCTAACTCATTTCTTCTCAAGAATCATAATCTTGGAGCATTACTTTGATTCTGAATCAGTGTAACAATGATCTTGTGTAGAGCTAAGTGTTCTTACTCTGATCTGTTCATTGTGATCTATTTTGGGTAGAATCACTGTGTGATTTGGTTAGATCATTGTATTTTTGAATACTACTATGTGGTTACATATTGCATAGGGTGTGTGATTGTAACTTGAGTGTACAGAGGGTTATGTACTGTTTTTATAGCTACTGAAGGGTTCAGTAGGTTGTTTTACTACTAGAAGCAGGGTGTGCTTGGGGGGTGCAAGTGTTGTATTGTTTGATATTGATCTTGGTGATCTTTTATAGTGGAAATCTTTGCTAGTTTGCAAAGGACTGGACCTAGCCCTTGAGGAAGGTTAAACCAGGATAAAAACTTATGTTCTTGATCTTTCTTTCCTTATTCTTGAATACTTTACTTGTTTCTGATGGTTGCACAATTAACTATTTCTCGCGTGCAATTAATTGTTTTGTTCTAAGTTTGTTTGGAAACCTTTTCTGAAATTGTTGAAACATATTCTGGTTTCTGGATATTTCTTATTTTGATTTTTCAGTCAATCAAGTTTTCAGTGTAATTGATTATATTTCTTTTAACTAGTTTTTCTTGAATCTTGATTTGTATCAACTGGTCATTGTTTTTCCTGAAACTATTTACTCAACTGTGTTTTGGGTTTTCTGAAATACTTTTCTAACTTCAGTTTATTGCTTCCAAACTTGATCTGATTGAATACAATTGATATTGTTGGTTTATTATTTTCTAAAATAGATTGAACATTCACTGTGCATTTTATAGAAATCATTTTTAATAGTTTGAATAAAGAATATTCATCCAGTTTTGTAGAATTGATCACAAAAAGTTCAATTCACCCTCCCTCTTGAACTCAACCTGAACTTATTTTACATGAGAGAAAGAAGAGAGAGAGAGAGAGGAGAGAGGAGAGAGAAGGAAGAGATAAGAAAAAGAAGAGAAAGAGAGGAGAAAGAAAAGGAAGAGAGGGAGGAGGATGGAGAAAAGATAAAAGGAAGAGAAGAGAGGAGAAAGAGAAGGAAGAGAGAAGATAGAGAATAGAGATAAAAGAGAGAAGGAAGAGAGAGAGGAGAAAGAGAGAAAAGGATTTAGAGTGAGGGAGATTTTGAACCTTCTAGAAGCTTTTATAGGTTTATTCTAGTGTGAATTAATGCTAAGGGGGATAATATTAAGCTTTTGTTATATTAAAAATACAAACTTATGTACATTTTATTAACATTCTTGAAAAAAATACCCATACCTTTATTTTTTAGAAGATTAAAATATATACAGTAGTGTTTCCTTAAACTTTCTCCTACAGATCCGTTCAAATCCCTTCAAGATCTGCTAATACAATCAATACCTACCCAATATAACTAAACTCATGGAATATTACTAAATAAAAATAGATATATAATAAAGAAATACAATAATCGCAATACCCCCCCTTAAGTTGGAGTGTGAAGATCTCGAATGCCTAACTTGCGAAGTAAAAAACAATACTGTTGTTTTCTGAATGCCTTGGTAAAAATATCTGCAAGTTGCTCATTGGTGGGAATAAAACTGGGATGAATATCCTCAAGAACAAAGGCATCACGAACAAATGACAGTTTACTTCAACGTGCTTGGTTTGATCATGAAAAAGTGGATTCTGAGATAGGTGTAGAACAGTTTGACTATTACAATATGTTGCTTTTCGTCTTCTAGGAGATAGGAGAGTAACCAAGAAATATTATCCAACCCGTAAGTGATCTCCGGGTCAGCGGGTAACCAGCCTAATCGGCATCGCACCATCCATGTAGTCGTAGGTCACATTTACTACGTGTAAATGTATCTAATAATAATAACAATAAAACAATAGATAAGGGAGTAACTAAATAGTATTCTAGAGTGTATTTGAGTTTGTAATTGGAAATAATAGCGGAACAAAGATGAACAAATTTGAACAATATTGAACAATAAAGCATTAACAAAATTCTCTCCCCTGGCTTTCGAGAGGCCAAAATCCCCCTATTCACTCCACTGTCCAATTCTCTTCCCCTTCCTCTCTTTAGAATCCTGTATTTATAACAACCCAACTTCACCTCTAATTAACTCCCTTAATTAATGGCTTTTATTTTTTTTTTCATATTCCTCCTCAGAAATGTAAATTTGAAGTGTGTAATATTTCCATTCTGTCCTTGGACTTAGTTACTAACAGGGTATGTAACAATACCCCCCCTTGCAGATTCACCTTGTCTTCAAGGTGAGAGTTGGGAAACACAATCTTGATCCTCGCAGCTAACTCCGAAGAATTCTCAAAATCTGGTAAATGTTGCCATTTAACTAAGACTTCATGTTCTCCCTTGTCATTTTTCCCATTGTCCGGTATTTGTTCTGGTTGTACCAACAGTTCTGCTTCGGTAGACAGGTCTTGTGGCAGGGGTTGAGATGATGTGAAAGGGCGAACATTCCTTTTAAGCAAAGAGACAAGGAAGACAATGTGAATCTTAGCAGTTTCTAGTAACTGTAACTTGTATGCAACAACCCCAAACCTTTTTAAAACTTCAAATGAGCCATAGAATCGAGCAACTAGCTTTTGATTAGTCCTGGCTGCTAAGGACTGCATCCGATATGAACGGAGTTTTAAGTACACAAATTCTCCTACCTCAAATACAACATCTCTTCTTTTCTTATCTGCAGACTTCCTCGTTATGTTTTGAGCTCTGTTTAATTGAAATTGCAACTCATCTAGGACCTGGTTGCGTTATGCCATCATCAACCGAAAATTCTCCACCATAGATTCCAATGCACCCCTTAACAGAGGAGGTGGTGCTCTACTGTATAAGGCCTTGAATGGAGTCATGCGAATTGAACCATGATAAATCGTATTATACAAAAACTCTGCCCAAGATAGCCAAGTCAGCCACTCCTTTGGTTTGGAGCCTTTCAAACATCTCAAATAGGTTTCTAAGCACTTGTTAACAACTTCCATCTGACCGTCAGATTGAGGGTGGTAGGCAGAGGACATCTTCAATGTAGTAACATCTTGCTTAAATAGTTTCGACCAGAATGAACTCATAAAAATCTTGTCCCTGTTTGAGACTATAGAAGATGGGAAACCATGGAGACGGACCACTTCCTTGATGAAGAGAGCAACAATGTCTTTTGTTGTGAATAGATGAGCAACTATTTCTGAGTTTTTATTCAACGGAATGGTATGATCCCGTGGTCTAGACAGAGGCAACCCAGAAGGTTATTGAAAAGTATCATCAAATTGTTGCAATAATTCCAGAGTCTCAGATGTAATAGGAGAAGTAATGTTATCGCCATCAGAGTAGAATAAAGGAGTCACCGAGAAACCCTCCTTATTGTTTTTCAATGCTTTTAAAATCCATCTTTCCTGATACATGGCTTCTACTGAGGCTAGGGTCCCCCTGCAGTGTTACTCGGGATCCATTAGACATCCAACTCAGTGTTAACCGCTGATAGTCGCCTTCAAATTTGCTTAGGCTTCCAACTATCGAAACACCTTGCACTATCATTTTGACATTTTCGCAGCCCTCAACTCCTAGTTCAATAGCGCCATTCCCGACCTCAACTTGAAACGGTTGCATCGGGCTTAATGGTAAACCTAGGGAGGAGACGATGTGAGTGGAAAGGAAATTGGCCTCCACCCCTGTATCCACCAACACAATCAGCTCTAAGCCCTCGATCGTGCCTTTAGCCTTAAATGTGCAATGAGATGTCAACCACCAATAACTAAAAGATGAAAGATGGAGAGACATAGTTTTTAGATTAAGAGTAGAGGGTTCCTCAGTGATTTCTTCAGGTATAGGTTCAAGCTCCTCTAGTCCGTCAGCATCTACTAGCACCAAGTGTGGGCACGTGTGGGATGGGTTCCACTTCTCCCCACACTTGTAGCATACGCCCTTGCGTTGGCATTCAAGCCACTCTTCATTTGAGATCCAATGAGAATTATGCTTTGGGCCAGAAGAGCTAGAAGTTGGGAATCGGGTGGTATGAGTGACTTGGTTCTGCTTGGGTTCTGGTGGTGGGGAACGTTCAAAGTAGGAATTAAAATTATTAGGCCTGGCCCAATTCGTACCTCTATTGAAACCCTCACTAAACTGAGGGTCTCCTTCACATCGTTTTTCCCATTGGCTTCGACTTTCCTCTCACCAAGCTAAGTTTCTCGCTTCGACAACCATTGCACGATCCATCAATGCTTGAAGGGATTCGAACCCCACCACATCTAGTTCCGACTTAATCATCGATTGCAACAATTCATGGAACATACATAGTAAGGTCTCTCCACCCAAATTTCTATGTGATTTGGCCCTGAGCTTAAAATCACACCGATAATCGATGATAGCACTTGTCTGCTTAGAGCCTCTCCCATTAATCTTAGCACCACATAATCGAGCTTTTTCCCCACTAGAATGTCCGACACCTGAAAGAAACGACCCACTCTTACTAACCACTTGTTCGTATCTGCTCCATCAAATGTTGGGACCTCTAATTTACGTCCCTCGTCACCCCTGTAACGCAGGTTTTCGCGATTCTGTCCTCCTCTACCTGGATCTTCGATTTGAGAGGCAGTGTCCTCCTCCTCTTGATTAGGCTCCATAGTCTGATCCTGTTGTGAATGCATCGCCATATCGTCAAGCCTTTTCAATATCACGTCTAACATCTGACTGTGGTCCATCATTCGTTTCTCTAACCCTTCGACACGCTCCTCCATCGCTCCTGAGTTGCGTGTGGTAACCATTCATAGGTTTGAAACCCAGATCGAGAATCTGATACCAATTGTAAAGGTATCTAATAATAATAACAATAAGACAATATATAAGGGAGTAACTAAATAATATTCCAAAGTGTATTTGAGTTTGTAATTGGAAATAAGAGTAGAACAAAGATGAACAGATTTGAACAATATTTAATAATAAAGCATTAACAAAATTCTCTCTCCTGACTTTTGAGAGGCTAGACTCTCCCTATTCAGTCCACTGTCCAATTCTCTTTCCCTTCCCCTCTTTCAAATCCTATATTTATAACAACCCAACTTTTATTTTTTTTTCATATTCCTCCTCTAAAATGTAAATTTAAAGGGTGTGATATTTCCATTCTATCCTTGCACTTAGTTACTAACCAGGTATGTAACATTATGCAACAAGATACCTTGTCTTTGATTTTGTTTTAGATAACGAACAACTCGTAGTGTTGCCTGCCAATGATCCTCCTTTGGTTGTTGCATGAATTGAGACAAAACATGAACACAATAGGATAGTTCGGGCCTTGTGAAGCACAAATAAATCAGTCATCCAATCAAGCGACAATACGACTCTGGGTCAACAAGTACTGTACTAGTGGACAAAGCAAAACAATGATTTTGTTTCATAGGAACAAGAGCAGGTTTAGCGCCTAACAAACCAACTTCAGAAATTATATCAAGTGCATATTTCCTTTGACACATGTAAAATCCATCTGGACTTCGTGCAATTTCAACACCAAGGAAATACTTCAAGACACTCAAATCTTTCATATGAAAACAAGCACTCAAATAGGCTTTAAATCTCTAGATAGCTGCACTGTCACTCCCTACAACAATTAGATCATCAACATACACAAGCACACTGAGATGAATATTACCATTCTTCATGGAGAATAAGGAATAATCTGAGTATGATTGCCGAAACTCGTATCCCTTCAATGCAGCCGAGAGTTTATCAAACCAACACCGAGGAGCTTGCTTAAGTCTATAGAGTGACTTTTCCAACTTACACACCTTGCCGAGAATCGAGACTTGGAAACCAGGCGGCAACTTCATATAAACTTCCTCTTAAAGATCACCATGAAGAAAGTCATTGTGGAAGTCCATTTGATGAACCTTCCAATTATTTGTAGTAGCTACTACAAAGTCATCTTAGCAACTTGAGCAAAGGTCTCAGTGTAGTCAATCCTTACAACTTGGTGATTCCCAAAGATTACAGCCGAGCTTTGAATCTTTCCACTATGCCATTAGAGTGATACTTGATTATGTAGACCCATTTTCAACCTACTACCTTCTTGTTTGGTGGTAGGTTATCTATCATCCACGTATAATTTTTTCCAATGTATGTATTTCACGTTGCATTGTATCTCGCCATCACTCATCTTTTACTGCCTCAAAATATGTCACTGGTTCACAGTCTACATGTTTTGCTGCAAGAAACATTCTATGTTGCAGAGAAAAAATATTACAATTCACATAGTGTGCATTGGGATAGGAATTACTTCAGGAATGCTGCAGTTTAGGTGTCAGTGGGAATGGACTCAATTTCCGTATTATACGAGTGACATAGTCATACAACAAAACATATGGTATTTTTTGTCTGTGACCTCGACCCAACAATTCCTCATGAAATTCTTGATCATCTTGGTCATTTGGTTCCTGTACATAAGTATTATTTACTGGCGGAATAACATCAACTTCATATTGTACTGGTATTGCATCAGGCACAACATGATCGTCATGTCTTGCTCCATTTTTATTTTCAAGTCATCAAACTCCTCCAAATCAACATCAGACCCGCCTAAACCGGAAATTGTAGGCAAGTCTTCTTTAGGAAGATAAGTAAAAGGAAAATTTGTTTCCGAGAAGTTGACATCTCGTGAGACAAAATATTCATTGGTTTCTATGTCATACAAATGTCATCCCTTTTTCCCATATGGATATCCAACAAAAATATATCTCCTACTTCGGGAATCAAATTTATCTCCTAACCTCCCTTGTTTGTGAGCATAACATAATGATCAAAAAACTCGTAGATGATCATAGGTAGGGTCACAACCATAAAGCACTATATAAGGAGTCTTTCCATTCAAAATTGAGGAAGGGGTTCTATTTATCAAGTAACCAGCTGTGAGAACACATTCTCTCCAAAAGTCAAAAGGTAAACATCCCTGGAATCTGAAAGCTCGGGCTACATTTAATATATGCTGATGCTTACGTTCAACACATCCATTTTTTTATGGTGTCCCTGTACAAGATGTTTTTTAAATTTATTCCATTTTCAAGAAAATAATTTTTCATGCAAGTAAATTTTGTTCCGTTGTCGATCTTTATAATTTTCACTTGTTTTTTAAAATGACACCCCACCATGGAGAAAAACATTTTTAAAATACTTGACACCTCTTTCTTATCAATCAAGAAATAAATCCACATAACTCTAGAGTAATCAACACCAATAATAAAAAAAAATAGGATGTTCCAGATGAAGAAACATTTCTATAGGGACCCATAAATCACAGTGTATTAATGCAAAAACATCAGATGCTCTAAAATCACTAATGGGGAATTTATTTTTCATTTGTTTTGCTCTTTGACAAACATCACAATATTTATTCAAATTTTCAGTACTTTTCTTAAGGTCTACAGCTAAGACTATCCTGGTAACTTACATAGACGAATGCCCCAATCATTGATGCTAAAGATCCAAAGACACCCATTTGTCAACTTTCAAAGCCGTAATATGCAGTATCCCCTTGAAATAATAGAGTCCATCCCGACGTTTACTCGCACCAAGCAGCATCCTCAAAGTGTGGTCCTGTATTACACAGATGTTATGAGTGAACTGAATAGTATAATTGGAATAATCTATAAGTTGCAACACAAAAATTAAATTGCAAGATAATCCAGACACATAAAACATTCTCAAAGACAAAATCACTGTAAAAAATAATGAATCCCTCCTTGGTAGCCACAATATTGCTCCCATCTGGTAAACCATTAGGATATGGAGATATGACTCGTAAGGTATGTAAACCACTCAAAATTCTTGTCATGTGGTTCGAGGCTCTTGTGTCTATTATCCATGATACTTGCTTACTGGTCCATCTTCTCAATTGGATGATTATTTTGATCCTTTAGCAACTTCATCAATGCCTGGAGTTGATCAAGGCTCAGCCCAAGAGATTCCATGTCATTCCCATCCGATGTACTTCCTATGGTTGAGCTTCCAGGTATGGCCTGGGCTTCATTATCCCACACAGCATTACGGCCTCATCCTGCCCCTTTTTCTGTTCGCTGTAGCGAGGATTATGATCCCCTACCACGACCTTCATTCTTTCCATCAGTGCATAGTCTATCACCCCACCACTCGGGGTATCCAATGAGTGCAAAGCAAGAATTTGCATCATGCGCACTACGTTTTCAATAGAAGCAAATCATTGTTTTGTCTTTCTGATGAGAACCAAGAGCTGAAGTTTAACCAACCTCAAGCACCTGCACAAATAAATAATTCAAAGGATGCTTTGCAAATTCCAAGTGGATCAATCACCCGATTAAGGGCCCAAAAAACTGAAAGAGGCATTGATTGGGCTGATTCAAGACATTTTGACTGCGCAAACAAAGTCTAAGATTGAATTGAAGCCTAATCACGTTCTTAATTTTATATGGGCTGAAAAGGAATTAAATGAAGGAGATTTGGGCTAAAAGAAAATCATTTGAAGAGAAGGGACCATAGAAAATGCATCACCAGATTTAATTTAAGTGTAAATGGGCTAGTTTGGGCTTAGGTTAAAATCTGAAGAGTCACCCATTATTTTGTGGACGAATTTTAAATTTTTTTTTTCATGTATTTTGATTAATTTTCCATATGGCTTAGAGTACGCATGCTTAGTAAATTGTGTTTTTCGTTTTTCCATTTGATGTAATTAATTAGTCATCTATAAGTGTGCCAAAAAGCTACTGCTGCATTAAATTTGGAGGTTTCTAGGCTATTGAAGAGTTAGGTTAGCTTTTTAGAAGCTCAAAGGTCTACTTAAGTAAGAAAACACATGTAAACAACAACTTTGAATTTGAAATACGAATTTGATTATGAAAATTTCAGAAGTGAGGGTTTCTCTCTTGAATTCTTCATTGGACTTCCAACTTATCAAGGGCTGATCATCCTTGTGGCGTTTTCATACTTTAGGGTCTTTGCTGCGTTTCTTTTTCGTAAGACAAGGGTTTTGAGTAGATCATCCTAAATCTGAATAGTTAGGGATCTTGGGGCATACTACTCTTTGTTGTGGGTTTTGGGGATTATTCCTAATCAGGTTCACATCACTTTCCCATCCACTCGACCACGAATAGTAAAAGTCATTACCTCTCCTATGTCTTCTTTCCCACGTGCCATGGTCTGTACTCGTTCTTCTTGAATTAGAATTGAGTTAAATTTGTTCAGATTCGGCAACTGATTGTGTGCCAAAATATTAGAATGAACAGTGTCGTATACTATGTCATCTAACCCCATAAGAAAGGTATCTACCCTTTCCTCTTCTCGTTTCTTGTCAAGAATCGATCCAAGATCATATGTGCATCCTCCGCATTTACAGGGCTGATCATAATTCGCCAATGCATCCCACAACTGTTTAAGCTTTTTGTAGTAATTGACAATGCTTATTCCTTCTTGTCTGCACTCAACAAGATTTGATTTTATTTGATGAATTCTCGGTCCATTGACCAATGAAAATAGGTTGCGAATATCATTCCATAATTCCCATGCTATCTCGACATGTGAGATCATTGAGTAGAGAGATGATTTAATGGTGTTTTGAATCCAGGACACCAATAAGGAATTAATGGTCCACCAATCTCCAAGATCCGTTGAGTCATCATCGGCTTCTTGATTTACCCATGAATAAAGCCAAATTTCTTCCTCATTCTCAATGTCGTTCTTAACAAACGATCCCAATCATCATAATTTTTGCCCTTCAATTGTACTTGGGTAGTCAAGAAGGATTGTCAAGAGTGGTTATGTCGTAAGGTGAGATAGTTTTTCGTTGACGATTGCCATGGTTTTGTTCTTTAGCCATGATTCAATATGTTAAGTGTATATGGGTATGACACTGATACAATGAAACAAATACTCCACACCTTTTTTTCTTAGAAGATTAAAATATATATAGTAGTGTTTCCCTAAACTTTCTCCTATAGATTCGTTCAAATCCATTCAAGATCCGCTAATACAATCAACACCTACCCAGTATAGCCAATCATATCTCATGGAATATTACTAAATAAAAACATATATATAATAAAGATATACAATAATGACAATACTCCTATTTATTTTATTCTATCTCTAGTTTACGCATGAATCTTATATATTTTATTATATGTTATTTATCTACACTTACATATTGGTCTTGTTTATTTTATTTAGTTTATCTCTAGTTACACAATATGGTCCTATTTATTTTATCTCCAATTACACAATGATAAGCTTTATTTTTTTTAAATAGGAGATAATAGGCCCATGCACACATCTAACTTTTAAAATAGGAAAATATAATGTTGGGTTGCACCATGCATTATCTAATTTTCAAAATGACAAGATGCAACGTTGGGTTACACCATGAATTGTCCAGTTTTAAAATTTTTGCAAGTCCAAGAAGCTATTCAAATTCTACACATTCAAAGCAATCCAGCCCATGCCAAATATGCGCACCTTGCAAGAAACATTTGGAGTTTTAAAACACCTATGCACATATATCAAGTAGACCATTTAAATGTGTATGACTGGCCAATGTGCATACAAAATAAGTGCACCATTCCACATGCCATTTGATCCACTAATTATGATGCCACTCAAGAATTTTGTGACAAGTGTCAATAGGTGACTGGTGAGACTAGAGTTAGCAATTCTTGAATAGATTATGGTGGAAGCTTGCTTACTTTTCACTAGCTGACTACCTATTTTATAAACAGAGATGATAATTTGACACCCTTACATGTCATTACACCCTTTGATATTGTTACATGACAAAAAAAAATTTATTGACTTATGTGTGCTTCGTTCATATCTACTTTTCGTTTTCCACTAGGGTTTCAAAAGTACTTATTAGTAAACCACATATGAAAACAGAGGAAACCACTTGAACGCTCTTACTTCCCATAACATTTGAACTGTATTTTTTCAAAATGAGAGGAGACATGAACACACGAGGTTCTTATTTTCCATATCTATTAAACGAGTTCAAAAGTACTTATCTGCAAATCACATATCAAGCCAGAGGAAACCACCTGGAGTATATATTTTCAAAACCAGAGCAACATGAACGCATGAGGTTCATACTTTCCATATTTGTAACATGAGTTCAAAAATATTTTTCCGCAAACCACATACAAAAACAAAGGGAACTAACTGGACGTGGGTGTCATACATTTTAAAAGAAGAATTTCATAATTACCTGGAAGTACTTCCACTTTGACAGGTACTTATGAGCAAACCACACATCAGAACAGAGAAAACCACTTGGACACGACTATCATACATTTCAAAAGAGCTTCACAATTACATGGTTCCCACACTAGTGAAAAGAAAGGAATTCTACGTCAGTTAAATAAGGCTTCAAACATCGGTTTCCAGACCGGCGTAGTAAATGGTGACGTTGTACACTATGTTGATTAAAAAAATTGGCGTAGGGTATGGTACCACTACATCGGTTATAAATATATGTACCCGACGTAGACTATGGTACCACTACGTCTGTTGGAATGACAACTACCCAACGTAGTGTGTGATACCTCTATGTCAGTTAGAAAGCCAATTACCCGACGTCATAATGCAAGAGAAGATTGTATTTGAGTTTGCAAAGAGGAATACCACACCGGTTAGTATGCTGGTAACCGACATGGTATACATTAAATTTAAAAAAAAAAAAAAAAACTGTTCACGTCGGTTAAGAGTACGTTAAATAAACCTACGTCGGTTGATATACTCTTAACCGACATGATAGTTTCTTTTCTGAGGTTGTTTTGTGACATTCTCTACGTCGGTTAAGGTCATAACCAACGTAGTGTTTGGCAATTTTTTTCATATGCTAGCAGGGTTTGGTTTCTAGCCAAACCTACATCATTTACAAACCCAACCTAGGTAGACAGATTCATGGAATTATTTTATATAGATCTAACACTAGTTATACAATTGTTATGAATATATATATATACATCTAAAATAGATATGTCTAAAATGTAAACATTTATTACATATGTAAATCTACAAATTACTTCTAACTTGAATAAAAGATCTTGACCATTTTTTTTGGATGTCCTGTGTCGCTTGACTGTCCAAGAACTCTTGGTCTTGAAAACATTGAAATACATAATAAGTGTTGTTAATCATGTTATCTAAAGCTTAAAAATTATATTTTATGTACAATTAAAACATGCTCATACCTCCTCCCAATAGTCAATGATACAAGCTCTGGCAATGGTTTTCATCCAATGCATGACATAGTTGTTAGCACCATAGCTAAGCATGTGATTTGATGAAGACAATAAAGAGTATAGCTGCTGGAAGCTGTTGTGCTCAAAATTCCGTTATTCTGTGATAATACAAGTGTAATTAACTTGACTAAAAATCCAGTTCAGCACTCTAGAACCAAACATATTGAAATTCGGCACAACTTTATAAAGAATCACATTATGAATGATGATTGCAAAATTCAATTTGTTGATTTGGAGAATCAACTTGCAGATTTATTCACAAAGCCCTTGAATAAAGAAAATTTAATTTTCTCAAAAATGAGTTAGGCATTATTGATTTCAAAAATGTGCATTAATTCTGAAAGTAGTTTACTGACTGGAATGCGTCTCAATTAATTGAGAATCAATATATTGAGCAGAAACTACTGTAGTTGTTTGATTCATGTTCAGACAAAATCTGTGTATTACTGCACCAGAAGAGATGCTTCTTGGGAAGGCAATGGAATCTAGACAGTTGAAATGTGGTGCAGTGGAGAATAAGTTTATGAAAAGGATCAAGAATCAATTCAGAACAGATCAACTATAGTCAACAGAATCAGCAATGTATTGGAATCATTGCAGCTAGAGAATATAGACAAGGTTGTAACTTGCCGCTGGTAAAGGAACACAGATTGGTCAATATTCAGCAACATGTGACACACCTGCATGAGGGACGAGCATGCTTAAAAGGAAGAATATTCACAGTGCCACGTGTCACTGATTAGTTTGTATTCAACTGGTCAAAAAGCAGTTCTGTAGTGTAACTAGTTTGTATTCGTTGTGTTCTGTAGTGTTTAATATTTTGTTCGTTTGTGCACTAGTTTTTTTTAAATTGGAATAGGTTATGCATCCACTTGCATACACCTTACACTACTCATATTGTGTGAACACTAACTCTCTCGAACCCATTGAGCATTCTGTCATTGCCTTCAACCAAACCATGACCTTCTCCTCCGGCTCTAGAAAGAGAACAAAGAAAGCTGTGGTGAAACAAGTTTCTTGAACATTAGGCGGTCCAAAGTCCCTTTAGAAGATCAAATCATTTGATAAAGTTTTGATGATAACAAAACTCGAGTATATATTTATATTTGATGACTTATATACATTGCGTAGTTAACATTATTATTATTATTATTATTAAAGCAGGAGACACATGGTCTATAAAGAGATAAGTCTTCTTACTATTTACTTTTATGTGTTATTGATTTGATTTAAATTGATTTTATATCATATTGTGCTCTAACGTTCAAATTTGTTCATAACGGAAAATATTCAAATTATTATGAAGCATTTAATTGTGATTAAATGATTTTATATCATAATGTGCATTAACGTTCAAATCTGTTCATAATAGAAATTATTCAAATTATTGATGAGTATCTCAGATATAATTTCTCTATGTTATAATAAATTATTTCCAATACAGACTTAATCAAGTTTAATGCAGTATGAAAATTAGAGAAGTATTTCCAGTTTGAGCTTCATACATCAAAAAGTCAAGACTGCTCTGTTCAAGCATCCCAGCGGCTAGTTTCTAAAAAGCTACATATAGAGGAGCAAGTTCAAGTTGAAGAACAACAAGGAGAAGCAAAAAGAGAAAAACATCATACAATACATTTGAAGAAAATATACTGAGTGTTTATTGTCAATCTGCTATAGAGAGCATATAGAGTTTTTGGGTTGTGTGAAACCATTGTGTAATTATTCACCATTGTGAAGTAAACCCTTGTGAACTTTCATTGTTCTCTCCTTTGAGAGTGTTTCTTTAAATCTTGAGTGGTCTTGATCTCAGGGGGAGATTGAGACTGGTATAACCTGGAGAGGTTTGTGTACTCGTGATAACCTGGAGAGGTTTGTGTA
>Ga0209489_106160_pt1 | contig 19650 bp, 9 predicted proteins | sample SiratrowhiteBW_FD_187527 | JGI IMG/M metagenome (GOLD analysis project Ga0209489, IMG submission 187527) | Root nodule microbial communities of legume samples collected from California, USA - Siratro white BW (SPAdes) (version 2) | ecosystem: Host-associated > Plants > Roots > Nodule | place: USA...
TTTACTTATTTAATTAAAGGTACCGCCTTAGGGCGGGCGTCGTGGGGGTGCTAATACCTTCCCCACGCGTAACCGACTCCCGGACTTTGAGTCTGGTTTCATGAACTTGCCTTATCTAATCTTTTTTGGTTTTTCTATGGTTTTCCATAATTAACTGTAGTGGCGACTCCTCTGTTTTATCTAAAAATAATTTTATCTTTGTTCGCCGTCCCGTCGTGACCCCGGTTGCGACAATGTCCTTTTACACCAACAACCTGTCTATGAAAAAGAGAAAAAGTGAAAAAACATTGACTTATCACATGCATGTCCCCCAATTCGCAAGTCCCAAAAACACCAAATGCAAAAGGAGAGAGAAAAAGAGATTCTGCCTAAGGCTGTGCATGCATTGATTGGTTTTTCCTCTTTATAGTGACGGGTTAATTTGGTTTACAAAAATAATACCCTAAACCCTAAATATTTTCAATGTGAAAATAGATTATACATTAATAATGCAAAATAAGTTATGCTATTATTTAATCTCAAACTGCTATATACTTTAAATTTACTATTTTTATAATAATTTTATTAAAATTGTTTATGATTTAAAGCTTTACATTTACAGTATGGAGTTATTATAAACTCGGTTTCATTACCGATTTCTCTATTTTTTGTTGTCCTTGATTCAACATAGTACCAGTTTGTATAAAACACAAGTAAACTCTTGTAAAATATAAAAATAATTAATACTCCAATATAAGAAATTTAATAAATTTCACAACTTGGATATATTGGCACAATTAAATATTATAATTTTTAACATTTTTTAAATATTTTTCATTCTTTATAGCAAAACCATTTTCAATTTAGTACTGAGCCTGTGTTTAGATAATAATTTACTCACCCAACTATTATTTTGGAAAATATAAAAAATTAGATAAGAGATTGCAAACTTATGCCTGAAATATATGAGGCAAACAGAAGAAGAGGTTAACAAAACTATTTAACAATTTAACTCGTGAATATAACATAAATACAATTGCAAAATCTAATATTTCACTGTCAAGATGGCAAGAAAATATTGTTAATGGCCATCTTAGAAATGATGAGACAAACATTCTTAAGTAAGATTTAGTAAAAATAAGTGTAATTTGGTGATATTTTCTCACATGGATAACTTGAGAATATGTTCGGTAACTTTGTCTATGGTGGAATGAATTTCAATTTTTAAATGTTTTTGTTTTCTCATGAAAAATAGGATTGTTGGTGATGTGAATTGCAATTTTATTATCGCATTATACAGAGGCAAAGGGTGTGTTGATGTTGAAGTCAATTAAAGGGTTCATTAACTAAATACATTTTTGGATCTTAAAGATGTATTCCAAAATTTAAAATATATTTTTTCAAATTGTATAATCCGAAATAATTTTTGAATTATGTAATTTAAAATATTTCTAACTCATAAACAATTTGTATCTTTCCTACACTTATGAAGGTATATGAAGAAAGTATAGGAATATTAGAAAAATTGCTTATCAAGTATGTGGATCATTTATTTCTTCACCTCTATAGTTTCTATGTACACCCCCATATGGGATGGTTAAGAAACCAAATTATACCTTATCGTGGCTGTTCGTTGCCACTACTATCTTTCAATCCATAAGTCATGTTTAAGGATAAAGTAAGAATTATAGGGGTGCAAAAAGAAATCCCAAGTATGTGTTTATAGGTCGTGGTCCAATGAGCCAGTTCCGGCCCATGAATAGACCCATTAATACGAAAACCAATCAAAAGAGAAATTAGGGTTTATAGGCAAGAAGGCAGCAAAGGATAACAGTGTGGACGCCGTGCTCTGTTTCCAGCATCCACTTCTTCATCATCCACCTTCTCACACAATGGTACGTTCGCAAATTCCTAGTCCCCAATATTTTTCATCGTTTCGTTAAATTTTCACTCTGACGCAAACACTTGCGTGCGTTTTGATATGTTCAGATTATCCCGGAGAAGAACCGTAAGGAGATCTGCAAATACCTCTTCCAAGGTAGGTCCATTAGCCATTATCATTAATAGTGTTCGCTCGTTAGGGTTTCATCTCGTGGAATAGCGAGGCTTATCTTTTGTCGGTGTTTATGGTGCAGAGGGAGTTTGCTATGCGAAGAAGGACTACAATTTGGCGAAACACCCTGAGATTGACGTGCCCAATCTGCAGGTGATTAAGCTGATGCAGAGTTTCAAATCTCGCGAGTACGTGAGGGAGACCTTTGCTTGGATGCATTACTACTGGTTCCTCACTAACGATGGCATAGAGTTTCTGAGAACTTACCTCAACCTTCCTTCCGAAATTGTCCCTGCCACTTTGAAGAAACAGGCCAAGCCACCTGGCAGGCCCTTTGGTGGCCCATCCGGTGATCGCCCTAGGTATGCGAACAAAATCACTGTAATTGTAGGATTGGTATCATAGTGTATGCCAAGAGATCCAGGGATTTGGTTATAATTAACTTATAACTATTATTTCTGTTAGTGGATTGTAATAAGCCTAATTTGTGGCGTTTTGAACAGGGGTCCACCGCGCTTTGACGGGGAGCGTAGATTTGGTGGTGATCGTGATGGGTACCGTGGAGGTCCCCGAGGTGGTGGTGACTTTGGAGGAGACAAGGGAGGAGCTCCTGCTGACTACAGACCCTCTTTTGGGGTAATCCTATTTTTCTCTGCAATTCATCTTTTGCTTATTTGTTTAGTGTAATCATGATTGTCATTTGCTTTTGGTCTAGTTTTCATTATCATTGCCTGTTGTCTTTCTTTAGATTGGATGCGTTCTACATGCTATGTACTTCTACTGCCTCCTGTTTGAAGAGATGATTTTTATTTTGGCTCATTTTGAATCAGCCTCTAACTTATAGAGCTCTAGTTTGGATAAGTATTGGTTCTAAGACCTTATAAAGTATAGGTCCTTATGTGGATAGATTTTGAACATGTTGAAATACAAGTTAAAATTAATTAATTTATATGAAAAAGATTTAAAACCTCACTTCTTTTAAACACCTTCATTCCTAGATAATGTCTTATTTTTATTCTCATCTTCACTATTAGATTATATTTCTGACTACGGCTATGCCTATGCACAAGTTTTAAACTACTAGAGTGTATTTTTAACTAGGGTTGGGTTGTAATGATTGAACTTCTTGTATAAAAATTATGAATAAATATTGGTAATGTGATTGTGATGTTTTCCTGAATCGTGATAATATTGCTGTCACGATGGTAGTTAAATTTGATGATGGTAGTTTGTGAAATCAAATTATTTATTAGAGTCCGATGTTTCTGCCTGTTGTTTGTTTGTGTAGGGTCGTTTACATTTAAATCTTTTAATTTTTTTCTTTGCCATGTAGTGCAGTGTAGAATTCTTGTCATATTAAATTTCAGCACAAGTTAAATTATTTATGCGATTGCCTCCGGCTGGAAGAAATGGTTTATAGTTTTGCTTAGTGTGGGTTATCTTTTAACTTAATAGAGCTCTTGACTTAGATAAGTATTTGTTTTCAAGCACTTGTAGATTTATAGGTACTTGTGGAGAGATAATTTTGAACAAGTTGAGATGTACAGCTTAAAATTAACTTTTTCAAGATTGATTCATTTTACTTTATTTTATTTTTTCTCTTGCAAGTTTTTAGTTTTAAATATTCACAAATTGACTTAGAGTAGTTGCTTATAATTTCCCATGATTTGCACCTGTTGTAGAAAATGTGAAACCAAGTCCGGGTTTGGAACTCGTTTACGACTTGTTCATAAACAATATATTCCTCATCAATAGTGCGTGTAATTGATATATCTGATCAGAAATTTTTGTTAATGTCACGGTAGTTGTGACCGTGAAGTAGTGCAGTTATAATGTTCATTACCATACTTGCATATTGAGAATTTTGTCTGCAGTATGGAACATTTTTAACTGATTATAGTGTCATGTAGCTGATCATTAGTTTTTTTGTGCTGATTATAGTGTCATGTTGATAACTATTTGTATGAGCTTTCTTTGCTAATTGGTTTGCCATATTGCAGGGTCCTGGCGGAAGGCCTGGCTTTGGTCGTGGATCTGGTGGTTTTGGAGCACCAGCCAGTTCTAATCTTCCCTAAGGATAATGTTTTCTGTTATATTTTTTGTTTAATTTTCTAGAGAATGTGCCTGTAGTTGGAGTTAATGATATATTACCCTCTCCTATTGATTGTTTTATCAGCTTAACAGTTTATGTTCAGTTTTCGTTCAATGAAGATTTTGAATTGAGTTTACTAATTGAGTGTTACATCCCACATTTTTGTTCAATCTAAACCCAACTTCAAATGCTTGTAGTTGGTCAAAACTTTCGTTACTAAATTTTGCATATTTAGGACTTACTGCCAAAATTTAGCCCGTTCTTGAAGTAAAGGAGAATAATCAATGCAGCGTTCTTGCCTACTAATGAGTACAGTGTTCACGCCAGAAATTTTTCATAAAAAATATTACTACGCATTTTTTTGTATTCCCCCTCGGTTAAACGTTTTCAAAATCTGCAAAATAATGTGAACAAGATCTTCACGATGTTCCTTCCCTAAGAAAGGTCTTTCAGGTGATCAAGATCTTCTTACTTGATGAACTGATCTCTGCTTATCTGTGCCTTAAAGATGGCATTTGCTGGTTTTTGTGGACTTATTTGGACTTGGCATCTAAAGGTAACAAAATATTCTTAACACTCTGTGCTGAAGAGCTTGGGTTAGTTCTTGAAGAAAGCAAGAAAAATCTGGATTTAGTAATGGATAAATTGAACATTGGGAGTTTCAGCTGAAATCCTAGGTCAAGTAACAGCCAATCCATCAACACAAGTTAAGGTTGATGGGGAGACTTATTTAACTAGTATCTAGGAACATATTGGAGAATACCAGTTTTCAGTTGGAAGTGTTCCAAACACTGGCATCTTGTGGATCTGGAGAAAGAAGGACTGAGACATCGGAACGGGCCCTCATGGAATCTGAACTATTTTCCTGTCTTCACTGAGGAAAAGTTTTTGTCTGCAACTATAGAGTGGCTGTGATCAGAGGAGAAGGCAGCAATGGAGACAACGAAATGGTTGCAACATTTTATGCTACTGGTTTTGAGCCAAGGGATGATACCGTATAAGATCTTCTCGATGGAAAGAGTTCCGTGGAATTGTGTTTGTTGGTGCATTTCGCTATGTTGATGTGCTAGATTCTGCAAAAGGCTGGTCGGCTTGCATAAGATTTAATGAGCACATTTGCAACAATTTCAGGAGTTTGACAAACGTCCACACACTTCTCACCGTCTCATCTCTCGTCTCAATTATCGATGATTATTCTTCAACAATTCCACACTTTACTTTTTTTAGAATTTCGCCTATAATGGATAGGTTCCAGAATGCATTTTACTTCATGTAGAACAAAGCCTCCGTTACCTTCTCTTCCACCTTCTTACCATGGTAAGTTCTCATGCTACCTTCCTAATCTTTGTTTAAGCGACTACTAAATACCACATGCTAAATTGCTTTATAATTCAATTATACTATTTAATTGTTAAAAGATGCCTACTTAATTTTCTTTATAACGATGTCAAAGCTTATTAAAATATTTTTACTAATATTCTATTTAGACAAATAACTAACATTTACGTCAAAAAAAATAAAAAATTAAGAAGCATTTTTTTAAATGTTTTAATAAGAATATTTTAAAGAAATTTCTTAATAGAGGTATCTTTTTTCAATCAATATTTTCATTTGGCTCTCTGCATATTCAGATTTTTTTTTCTTTTTATTAAAGTTCTCATTAAAATGGCTTGGCTTTGCTATTTCTTTATTTGTTATTTTTTTAATTAATCTCTTGAAGAAATTTCTTCATAGGTTGTTTGTGAAAATTTTAAGTTTTGGAAATTGATGAATGTTATGCTTGTAAATAAATACAAAGTCTAAAATAGTATCAATTACTTTTTTATACATTTAAAGACAAACAACTTCAAATTTATTACATTACTCCTGTTTTGTGAAGAAAGAAGTCATTCATTACAAAAGTTAAAGTTTAATTAGAAATTGATGATCCTTTCTAATAGGTAACTCTTTCAAAAAAAATCACACATTTATTTTCTAAAATAAATAAAAATTATGAATTTTTATTTTATTTTATTTTAGTCCCTTTAAACGTTGTACTTTTTCTTTTAGTCCTTATAACTATATCACTTTCTTATTTCAATATTTGATGACGTTAAGTATATACTTCGATATTTGTTATTAGTATTAAACTGACAATTTTATTAATATATCATGCAATTATGTAATATTATAACATCATAATGATGTTATCACAGTTAAGTTTAACTGGTAGTATTTAATATAAGACATTAAAGTAATAAGAAGAAGGACGGAATCAAACAAAAAATTAAAAGAAAAACATCTCATATACGAGATTAAAAACTTAATTAAGCTATTTATTTTTATCTAGTATGAATTTTAGTTTTTTTTTTAATTTCTCATAATTTAAAATAATATTGTATTACGAAATAGATTACTTATTATAAATTTAAAATATAATTTATATATATATATGTGTGTGTGTATTTGACAATATATAATTTATATATTAAATTTTAATTATAATATAATTTATATATTAAAAAATTATTTATTATAATTTTTAATTATATACAATAAATATGTATTATAATGTATAAAATAAATTGCGGTCAATAAAATATTAATTCATCTTTTAATTGCACTCAAGATATTATTATTCCCTCTGGAGTGATTGTCTAATATGGATGTTTCTTGTTCTTGCTTATTACATATTACTTAAGCAGTGCCTTCTTGCTTTTTATGGATCTTCAGTTCTCTGGAGATTTTCAGAATTGAAGCCAGTGAAATTCAACACCACACCACCATACATTGGTTTTTCTTCATATATTTGAACATCTTGCAAGAATTAATTACGATGAATTACGATGAATTACAGTAACATTACATTACATTTAGCACAATATATAAGATTAAGAATCTTCCTCTTTTAACTCTGTCTCCTTTAGTTTCTTATGCAATTATATAAATGGAAGGATATGTCAAAAGAGAAACAGTTCCTGTTGATTATACTCCACGTCTTTTTCATTAGACAGCTACAGTTTCAGATTCTCTCCATTTTTTGCAGCTACCTAGAGTGAATTTTAACTTACACTTGACATGTAAAATCGCAGGATCTAAGTTTTTCTGCATTGCACAAATGGCTGAATCTGATGTATTTCGAAGCAAGTCAAAAGCTGATCTTCGATGTTCCTTGCCACATTTTCTCTAACAATGCTTTGCTTCAAGTTTTCAATCGAGATAAGTTGCATCATATTTTTCACACGCATTGAAAATTGGAACACAAAACCAGCACTTGAGTGGATCACCATCCAAATCCTTTCACACACCACACCCCAGTAACAATTACCACAGAATAATGCAATTTTGGCATAAAAGAAGAACAGATTTCAAACAAAGAAGAAACAAAGTCACTTCAGAGTGATATACACTTTATCTGTGTTGAATTGGCCTAAAGCCACCAAAGCAAGCACAGAGTTTCCGATCGAGCGTCACATTTTTTATAACTAACCTTTTTCATTTCTTGTTCACTTAGTTCGTCCATTTTTTTCCCTCTTCATTTTTCACACCATAAAGTACAATACGTGGTGTACTTTCAACCACAGCACACGTTTCACCATGCAACTTATCACATGCAATTTGTGAACTCAGAATGAGACGTGGTTCTGATAGGTACGTACCTAGAAAGGAAAAGGAGCCAGGTTTCTATTTTCTAGAGTTTTAACGATGCATGAGTGCAAGAAAATTAACAAACATCTCGTGACAAATCCTATGCTTTTAGAGATCACGTTCCATTTTAGGCTTTTACAGGTAGAATGATCAATATCCAAGTAGCAAGCCCATGATCCAGAAAACGCCATTTTCAGATTTCAATTAAAAGCTTTCTTACAACTCACTTATCCTACAACTACTTTTTCCTTTATGATATGTTCTACAACCACTTTTGTCTATGTGTCAAAATTATCTTGTAACTTCGGTCTATGAACACAAGTATCTTATAGTTTTTTATACTAATTGGGTGGAAGGTAGTTGTATTTACGTACGTTCCCATCATCAACTAATAGACTCAACCAGTGAAAAATGCTATTTTCTGTTTACTATTGGGTGACTTAGCTTTTGTAATTTTGATTGAAAAGGTGAAGACCCTTTTGCTCTTAGCGTTTGAACATTGAACATGGCCACAAAAGGGTCAAGCTCTTCTGCTGCTGCTTCAGCTTCTGGGGATGCAAAAATCAAAAGGGTTCTCACACATGGTGGTAAATATGCACAGTACAATGTGTATGGAAACTTGTTCGAGGTGTCTTCCAAGTATGTGCCTCCTATTCGCCCAATTGGTAGAGGCGTTAATGGCATCGTCTGGTAAGTGTTTTATTTCCTTCTTCAAATTAAATTTGATATTTTCTTGTTTAGTATATGCTTGCAAATGGATTTATGTTCACTTGAACAATATTTTTTTTTTAGTGCTGCTGTTAATTCCGAAACACACGAACAAGTTGCCATCAAGAAGATTGGTAACGCATTTGACAATATAATTGATGCTAAGAGGACATTGAGAGAAATCAAACTCCTTCGTCACATGGAACATGAAAATGTAAGTGCTCATCTCTATGTACTCCTGCAAAGCGAGTACATGGTTTTTCCTAGTAATCTTGAAGCAATTGTGTCAATGTGTTATTTCTTTTTTCATATCCTCTTATGCAACTATCGTGCTAGAAAATAAATTTTCTTACTCGTAACATTTGTGTGTTTGTGTGCTCTAGTACCTGTGAGAGAATTCACCTAATTCCATCATATTCAATTGAACTTTGATCTCTTATTGTCTTTGTTTACATTACTGAAGCTTGTTCCCTATTTACAGTTACCTCCTGTTTAAATACTTAAAATTGCTACCATCTTTCACAGATCATTGCCATCAAGGATATCATACGACCCCCCAAAAGGGAGACCTTCAATGATGTGTACATTGTTTACGAATTGATGGACACTGATCTTCATCACATAATTCATTCTGACCAACCTCTTGGTGAAGAGCATTGCCAGGTTTTGCTCAAATGATACTATTGGATCTTAATTACATGCTATTTTAAACATTTTTTTGTTATATTTTCTAGCATATAATTATCCAATATTTTTATATAACATATCAGTATGTAGTATCTACTACCTCTGGTTACAAACAATATAGATATAATATAACCCTTCTAGGCTTCTGCAGTAGTCGGTTGTTACCAGTTGCTTTTTGTTTAAACGTTTGAATTAAGAATAGGCTTTGACTTTGGACTTTGGATTAAGATCACAAACTATAGACTTAGCGTATGTGGTTTGATTGAGTTTGAATTAAGCATGGAATTGATATTGGAAGAAACTTTTGCAGTACTTCTTATACCAGCTGTTACGAGGGCTGAAATATGTGCACTCAGCTAATGTTTTGCACCGTGACCTTAAGCCCAGTAATTTACTAATGAATGCAAACTGCGACCTTAAAATTGGGGACTTTGGGTTGGCAAGAACAACAACTGAAACGGATTTCATGACCGAGTACGTAGTCACACGATGGTACCGTGCCCCAGAACTGCTCCTTAACTGTTCTGAGTACACCTCTGCAATTGATGTTTGGTCTGTTGGGTGCATACTTGGTGAAATTATGACCAGAGAACCCTTGTTTCCTGGGAAAGACTATGTTCACCAATTAAGGCTTATAACGGAGGTATGGTTTTGGTTTGGTGCTTCCAGTTATGATCATGAAAAGTCCCTAACTCATGTATTCTATTTCCTATGTTGCCATTAGTATACTTTTTGAATGTTGTTATTATCAACCAACTAGAGAAATGCATAGATGCTCATAGTTTAAATACCTTTTTTTTGTCTTTGCAAATATATCAGTTTTTGTTATTAGTTCCTGTACATCTATTTTATGACCCCTATATAGTTTAAACATTTTGAACTGTTTTGTTACAAATAGTCAAAAAAGTTAAGCATTGTTACATGTCAACACCACATTACAAAAATGCTAACTCAACAATACTAGATGGAATCAATACGCATTTTTTTGTAACAGAAGTTGATAAGGACCAAAAAGGGAAGCTTGAACTTTTAGGATCATCAAAAGGAAAGTTACAGGAATAAAAAAAATGGTCTATTTGTAGCAATATATAGATATTTAAGCCTAACATTATCCATACATTATGTTTTCCTTTTGTACAAAAGTTATTAGGTTCACCTGATGATGCAAGCCTAGAATTTCTCCGAAGTGATAATGCCAGAAGATACATTAGACAGCTTCCACAGTACCGGAAGCAAAAATTCTCTGCCAGATTCCCTAACATGTTACCTGAGGCATTGGACCTGTTAGAGAAGATGCTTATATTTGATCCAAACAAACGCATTACAGGTATGCTTTTTCATAGAATCTGAGTTCCAAGGCAGGTTTATAGTTTTCTTAGGTAATAATAATATAGATGGCTTCGTTTGTTTCATGTTTGTGAGGTATTTTCATTGTTTGCAGTTGATGAGGCACTATGTCACCCTTATCTTTCATCACTCCATAACATCAATGATGAGCCAGTCTGTCCCAGGCCATTCAGTTTTGATTTTGATCAGCCAACATGCACTGAAGAGCACGTGAAGGAGCTCATTTGGAGGGAATCAGTGAAGTTCAATCCAGATCCACCCTGCCAGTAATTCTTTCTTATTTGTATAAATGTAACAAGATGAACCTCTTTCCCCTTAAATATATTGCCTGTGCAACACCAAGACGATTTGCTAGGGACAAATTGAATCTCTTTTCTTGTACTCTAGTCCTACACCAACGAGGGTATGGAAACAAATTTCTCCTGGAAAATGGGTAATCGTTAGAAATCTAGTTGGATGTCACAGGCCTTTATAAGAGTAATAAAAAAAGCTGTGTTGTATTGTGCTCGCTCAAGTTTTCTTTTGAAGGTATAGGGAGCACGGAGCCTCTCTCTTAGTTCATGACAATTATCTTTGAATGTCACTTTCCAGTTTTAATGTTTGGCTATGACACAGATTGTTACATTACAAGTCTAAGATGCTTGACTTTAACGTATGATGATTGGCGATTCTTCTTTGAACTGATTGACCCGTTGACTGTGGCAAAGTGATATGTTAAAGTAACACTAAAGTAAAGAGTTGTAGATCAACAAGTCTGCACAATGAAACTATCTGCCTCAAATAGCAATCAAAAAATTATGTGCTCGTTACTTTTATCTACTTATATTTTGCAATGTTAAAGCGAGAGGGAAAAACAATGAATTTCATAACAAGATGACAAATATGTGTATTTATTATTGACTCGTATCTCTATCATTGTTGTCATTGCCCTTGTACAGAGTCTTTATAAGTACACAATGTTTTAAATACAATTTTTGAAGTGAAGCATTCTTTGCATTGGACTGTTCCCTTGAGCTGCGCCATTCCCTTTACATTATCATAAATTCCTACTGTAAGTGCACGTTTGAACCTGGACATCTTCAATTGGCAAACTTTCTTCTGGGAAGGTACATGCTCCAATCTTCTCTTCTCCTTGTTCTGGCAACAGATTACATGGTGCAGGAGTGACATCGCTTGAAATCCCATCAATATCAGTGCAAGTCCATGGAACTTTTTTAGCCTTCTTTGCCAGTTGAATGGTTACATTAGATATGCAGATTCCAGTAAAAGGATCACCAGAGATACCCTCCAACCTCGCAGCCATAGTGACATTCTCAGCAACCATATCGCGGTAGTTTATGTTCTGAATCACAGGAAGTGCGTTAGGATCATACTTGTCATCAGCATGGGACCCGTAATTTCCTGTCATCCAAAATGCCCATTTCATGGTCTTCATGGTCATTCTTCTGACATATATGTCCTTAACATATCCTCCTCTTCCTACAGCAGTTTTGATTCTAACCCCTGATTCTGAATTGATGGCTACAATGTCCTCAGCCCTCACATCTTGGATCCCACCAGACATCTCACTCCCTAAAGCAATCACAGCACTGAATGGAGAAATACAAGTGAGTCTTCTGATTACAAGCTGCTTTGTTGGCATTCCATAAGCTATACCATACTCATCCCAACCACTCTTCACAGCCACACAGTCATCCCCAGACACAATATAACAGTCTTCAATTCTTGTGTTTGTGCAAGAGTCTGCACCAAAACCACAAACCTTAGTATGTTTGGCCAAGTGTAGGCAGTAGTGGACTATATATCACCATATCACTAACTACATAGTAAGGTTACATGGTTCATGTAGTTGCACGGTTAGTCACTTTTTACATTATTAGTACAAAATTTCTTCTAAAAAGAATGCGGTATCTGTTCTGGTGAATTATGAACTGTTGTATTATCTAGAAGAAGATATTGAGACGTATTCTAACTTACCAGGGTTTATTCCATCTGTATTTGGAGATGTCACAGGAGCAAGAATTGTGATCCCTTGAACAACAACGTTGCTGCATTAAAATTCGTATGTTAATTAGAAACAGGAAACACTATAGTAAAATTCCTCTCAAGGTAGGTTGCAGAGTCAATTACTAAAGGTAATAGGTATAGAAAAGAGTGAAAAAAGGATGAACCTGCTGTAAACAGGATGAACATTCCACGATGGAGAGTTCACCAAAGTGAGATTGGATATCTGAACATTTTCGGAGTACATGATTTCAATCAGGTAAGGCCGGGTATACTTGAGCTCCCCCTTGCGGAATTTTTGCCACCACAGATCACCTTGTCCATCCAATGTGCCATTGTCCCCTATAAACAAATTTGGATTCAATAATTAAATGAAGTAAATTTTTAGTTGGACAAGATTTGTAATCTCAAAAACATAACTTCCATTACCAGTTATGATTACATCAGTGAGGTTTGTCCCAAAAATTAGGCTGCTAAACCTTCCACCTTGGGTGTCCCTCCCTCTGCCGTAAGATGGCAAGGGATCAATTACTGGCCAGTCATTTTCATCCTAATACAATAGGTTTCAAAACAAACACAATATCAATACACTTAAATTACATTAAGGGAGAATAACTTAAAATTAGCAAAATTAAGCTATTAGACCTGAGAGGCAAGAATCACAGCATCCTTGTGTAGGAATAAAGTGAAATGGCTGGTGAGATTGAAGCTGCCAGTTAACCATCTTCCTGGGGGAACATAAAGTTGAGACCCTCCACTTGATGCATACTGACTCAGATGATCTATGGCTGCCTGAAAGGCTTTGGTGTTCAAAGTTGTTCCATCACCAACACCTCCAAATTCTTCCAACGAGGCACTATAAGCTCTGCAGCTCATAGCACTATACTCAAAGTAGTCCAGAACAGGAACTTTGCGGCTCTCCACTACAGCCACGTTTGGCAGAGCAACCAAAAGAACACATAATGACAACAACACATCCATGACCTGCCAAACTTCAAATGTCAAATAATCCATATGTAACCCAAAATGTCAAATTAGACGTTGCTTTACTTAATGCTAGGACAGGAAGATAAGAGTAAAATGGAGTGGTTCTTGTACCTGAATTCTTGAGGGGGAGAACTGGTGCGGCGTTAAGCTATTGGTATGTTTACATAGAAGACAATGTAGGTATATATTTATAATGCTTATTGTGCATTATGTTTGCTTTCTTTTTGTGCTACCCCACATAATATATTTCTTATTCATCATGTGAATGTGATAACAGGAACGTGTCTTGTAAGGTGATGTTTCCAAATGTAGCCCGTCAATTTCTTTTGGATTCAATTCATTCGATTAGATGGTGTGTAAGAGATAAAGTTTGAACAGAATTACTCATCCCATTATTACATTTTAGTTGGAATTTCTCAAGTCGAAGCCAAAAAAAATATAGATTTAGTTACATGAATTATTTCTGCCAAAAGTAAAACAAAGAAATAAATTAGATGTTTTCATTATTGAGTTCGAAAACTGATAATTCAGCATCTGATTGTGATATACCGAGGATTGAAGGAAATAATGAATCGGCGTGAGAATTTTGAAAAGATATTCTCAACTGAACAGTTTGGAAGACACGATCCATTATCAGTGTTGAGTGCACTGCATATGCATAATCCACCTTACATTATTGTTTAGAAATGATTAAGAGTAGTACATAATATATATCTATGCTAGAGTACAAGGCCAATTAACTATTTTGAGTTCCACCATCATTTTTTTAGGTTAATTTTTTGTATGTTATAATTTGTGGTTGAGCTTGTCTAGTCCCCCACTTACATGCAAGGACAAATATGATGCATGTTGTTCCTTAGAAGTTTAAGTTGGAGCACAAAAAGAGTGGCGTAGGCAATAGACCATGCTGTATCGTGCATCAATAAGTGTCTTTTCTTCCACTGCATAAAAATATTCACACATCACTTTATCTGCCACTATTCATCTGGGTTTCATGGGTGGACATTGCTACATTTGATGCCCTCCACTATTTTCTTTAGCCTTAATTTTTAATAATGAAGAGTAGAAGTAAATTGAGTGCATAAATTAATGTTGGAAGTTTCACACAGTTGGCTGAAAATGGTATTGGGTGGGAAATAGCATTCTTTTGTTGGGAGGGGTCCCACATCGTCACGGAACTTTGTCGAACATGTCTGGATTACCTTCCATTGCCAATCTCGTGACTGCATTTCTAATCGCAGAAACAAGACGCTCACATGACCCTCTTCGGTGACTGTGATGCCACTTCCACGTGCCCCAACTTCACAGCCAAAACTTGCTTTTCTTCAACCAAAGTTTTTTGTCCACTTTCCTCATTAATATTATTATCAGAAAATTTTCTAAAATAATTTTAGGTTATCATCTAATCACATATCACCTTAATAAATTTATTCATTTTTGTAATGACTATTTTAAATTTCATTTTCACTGTCTCGAATCAAAAGGATTAAAAGAAAAGTTTTTTAGGTTTAATGTCTTGTTGCTGTAAAATGAGAAGGGATCAAATCTTCAAGAAGAAAGAGGATGGATGAGAACTACTCAATCATTTAAAAAAACATTGACTTTTTTTAACATGATTGTTACAAAAACTTTATAAACTTTCCTTTTTCTATGTTCATTTTTGTGAAAACTATTCAAACCTAGTGTTATGTTAAAAAATACAAAGATAATTAATAATTTAATTTTATTGTTGCATCATAATCAAAGTTGAAAATGATTTTGTTGAAAGATGCGTAGCCACCTTGAACATAGTATTTGTTACACTCATGTTTACATATGAGCTTAAAAGGTTACATCTAACTAAGAAAATAGTTTCCAGACATGATATTTTACTTTTTAACAGTATAGAACTATTAGATTCAATTAATTTTACCTGGTTTCTGGGACGCTTTTAAAATCATTTTCTTGTTTTCATTGTAACTCATATTTTGTCTTCAAAGAACTAATGCAATTTCTCCAACTCTTCAATAAACATTTTGTTGGAGATTATCTTATATTTTTATTTACTTATTATTATCATAAGTCAAAAGGTCTCTGTTGTTAAAAAGTGTGGATGTTGGGCTTGGTCCAGTAATAGTCATTTTTTTCTGCACATCCATAATTTTCAAATGCACTCCCACAAATTTGAAAATTCCAAATGTACCCTGTTCTAATTAAATTGCTTACAATATACATTCATTATGTTGGTGTTGGTTGATTGGAGTGTTTGTACACTCTATAAAGGTTGTTGTGTGCTTTTTGATAGTTGTTGGATTGAGTTGTTGCATTGCAAATGTGATAAATTTCTCTTTAGTTGTAGCTTTTTTTTAGTGTATAATTTTTAATAAACTTTTAGATTGTGTAATATTTTAAATATTAAATATAATTTAGTTTTAAATTATTAAATTTAAAAGTGAAAATATATATTATAGATTGTATAACCTAAAATATAAATTATATGTGATGAATTGTGTATAAATTTGCCTTTCAAATTATGTTCCGGAATATATAATTTAAAAGTCATCAAATTTAACTATATTAATATTAACTAAAAAATAATCATAATCTACATTTATAAAAAACTCAAGCAATTTGTCTATAAAATAATTATTATCAATTTTAATTTAGAAAAAGATCTTTTCACAATTATTTAAAAATTAATATCAATTCAATAAAGTTGACAATCTTGATATCGATTAAGTTTATACGGTTGTGACTTGAATCAAATTCTTAATATCGTAGTCAAGATTAAGCTAAAGAAAGAATAGAAGAAAAAAAGATAAATATAGAGATATAATATAAGAAGAATTTTCTATTAAAGCGACATACCCACTAAAAATTTCTTACTCAAATATAGAGTTACCAGTTTTTAATATTGGAAATTAAAAAGGAAGTCTACCTTGACAGACATTAATATAACAACAATGATCATTATTAAAGGATAAACTAAAACCAAATGAAGTGAATCAATGTCAGAAACTCCGAAAGCTCAGACCCTCGGACAATGTAACTCGAATACGAATAGAAAGTTTCCTGTAGATCACGAACGCTAATGTCTATTGCTAGCTTTTAATTAATATAAAGCATATATTTATAAAAAAAATATTTTATAAAAAAAAGTTCAGTCTCAATTGAATTTAAATATCTGTTTTGAGAAATATCAACCAACACAAATCTGAAAAGGAAACATCCGTGTCTTATTTATTCTTTTCAAGTACAGCAGAAATGATATTACCTTAATTTTTTTGTAAGTGAAGATTAGAAAAAAGGCAAGAAAAGTGCAAGAAAAACAGAGCTGAACGTTATGCAACTCATGAAAATCAAAGCAAATAAAGACCACACTTAATTGAACTACGTGACAGAGAAAGCACACAGTGATGCATTACTTTTTCTGGAGACAGTAGTCGTAGCACATATACATAAAACAGAACGGAATTTCGGAGACACACCGATTGGAGATAAAAGTGAAAAGCATCACTTGTCTCCGAACAAGTATCCAAGCGATGATTGTCCACCGGGAACCGATTTGACTTTTGTGGACGGACGATTCTGATGATTAGTAATTTGTTGATGCATGTGGAGAAGCATAGATAAACATGATGAATATCATAATAAACCATATAATTAATTGAATGTTTAGTGATTAATAAGTTAAGTTGATGAACTTACGGTTAAAAGGTTTCCGAGGTGTTGGCCCTGAGAAGGGGGAGGGTTATCGTTATCGATATCAATGCCATAAGGTGGCAACGAATATGAAAGTGTCTTTGGAGGAGGAGGAGAAGGAGGAGAAGGCTTTGGCTTCTCTTCTGACCCAAAGAGGTAGTTTAAGGAGCTTTGTCCACCACCACTTCTTTCACCTCTACTCATCTCTCTGATCTTTGATCTTGCTAAACAATTAATAGATCGTTCATTCTGCCCAGAACTATAACCCTATATATATCATTGAGTTAGAGTAAAGTGGATTAAAATCTTCTCAAGAGAAATAAAGATAATTTTGAGAAAGTTAGGATTTTGATTCAATAATATCTCCTTTCATAATAATTATTAATGACTAATGAAAGATTAAGTGGAGATTTACTACACTAAACTCTCATTTAAGTAAGAAAGAGCATCAGAATAATACAAGTAAATAAATATTAGATTTAGTGAATATGTTCTATGATACAACAATTATTCTTAATAAATAAAACTTATAGTAATTGATAACAAAATATTTATTATAATTAATGACCATGAATATATAATTAATCATCATAAAATAGATAAAATAAGATTAGATTATATCAGATTTTATTATTAATATAAGCTTGAGTACAGTTATTATTATTATAATTTCAAGATTTTTTATTTAATTATATCTTTGTATATATAAAAAGTAAAATAATTGTTTGTGAAATATTAAAATATTAAATAGAAAAGTCTGTTAAAACTGTAATAAAAATTAAACATAATTATTTTTTCTTTATAAATGTATAACTTTAAATTATAAATAAAAGAGCGGTGATACTTTCACAATCCAATATTTTATATATAACCATTTATAACTCATTTTATTAATATTATATTAATAATTTATTTTTTATTTTAATAAAATATCTTAATTCAATAGTTTAGTATTGAAAAATAGCTATTATTTTGATTGTTTTTAAAAAGGTCGATTGTAATGTATCTTTTTCTACATAAAATGAAACAAATAGTTTATATTCAAATTGTCGTTATCTAAGTATCATGTATTTCGATGCTTAGTTTAGTTAAATGCTTATCCAATAAATTATCACATTAGAGTTTGTATCTTAAGTTAGCTAAATTAAATAACTTATTCTGATAAGTTTTTCATGAATTTATTAAAATATGCTTAAAAGTGTCAATTTATTTTTAGAAGTCCAATAATTTTCGCACAATTTTTAAAGTCACATTAATTATACCACGTATTATATGTATCATATGTCTTCAACCTTCCTCTCATTAGGTGTCAAATAGTTTCTTTATAATTAGCACCAGTGATTTTTGTTTAATATTTTCTGTTTTCGTTAAAACAAGTTTCTCATAAATCAGTATTACTCAATGTTAATGGTAATTTATTTATTTTTTAACTTAGAATCTTTTATCCGAACTCAATGATTAATCTTTCGAAATATTAAGATTAATTTAAAAATAAATACATTCAAAGAATTTATTTTTCATATTTGTAATTAAATCTTTAACTATATATTTAAGATATAAAGTTATTTATTAATTATTTCAGTCCATGTTTATCGTTAATGGTAATCTACTATAGGTGATTGATTAGTCATTATTGTGTTTATAGAAATTAAAATTACTTAAGAGTATATAGTTCATATATGTTTTATATATATATCATCACATCCCATCTACTGTGTGATATATATGCATCTCTGCATAATGGGATTTGCCGCGCGATTATTAAGGTGAACCCAATAGTGAACAGAGTTATCATTTCACATAGGTTGTGTGTACTCAAGTGAGAAAAGTTTATTAAAATAAAGTGAAAATGATGTGAAAACGGAAGGGAAAAAAAAATAGAATGTAAAAAATAAAGTAATAGGTTGTCGTGAATGGCAAGATAAAGATATGCTGTTAAAACATTTATAACTTATTTGAATGGGGATGGATGAGAGGAGAAAGATAGAAGTAAAAAGAGAGTAGAAAGTTTGTAGTAGATGTAATTGAGAATTTTTATTTTAATTTTAATAATATTATATTAGTTATAATAAATGAAAATAAAAATATAATAATAATAATAATTAATTAATTATGTCACGTTATATAAAGACATAATTAATTATACTTTTATTACTGTCTAAATCTTCATTTTTATATAAAAAAAAAGTCATGTTATTATCTTATTATTGAATTTAGTGTTTATTGTTTTCAGTTTTTGTAATTTTTTTCTTTCTCTTTATACAGTAAATATGCATATTGCTTTACATATACTTAAGACATAAGAAAATGTTACTTATTAGGCTAATAATTATTTGATTATTAAATAAAATTGTGCGTAAATTAATTATATGCCATTCACTTGTTACTAATTTATCAATGAGTTTTATATATATATATATATATATATATATATATATATATATATATATATCTATATATATATATATATATATATATATATATA